>Ga0172382_10000117_pt1 | contig 132266 bp, 124 predicted proteins | sample Leawel138RmetaG_FD_122245 | JGI IMG/M metagenome (GOLD analysis project Ga0172382, IMG submission 122245) | Leachate microbial communities from a municipal landfill in Southern Ontario, Canada - Leachate well 138R metaG | ecosystem: Engineered > Solid waste > Landfill > Unclassified | place... | reverse complement strand
GAGTATGAGTGGCAAGTTCTGTTCCAGTTTTATAAGCTCTCGAATATATAGCTAAATATGGGATTGAGGTCATGTGCCGCCATTTGTAAATGTTCATTTCATTTACAAATAATCTTGTTACCTGAACAAAAAAGAAATAGTGTTCCATTTCTTATGAGATGAGTCTTTTGGTTGTGTTAACGTGTTCAAACACTTTCAACGTATTCCGAAATAAGAGAAATCATGAGCAGCAAATCAGGTTTTGGATTTTTATGTGGATTTTCTCTTTATCTTTCTTTATTTTGACTGATACAGTAAGATGCGTAAATTAATTCAGGAGGCGAAAATAATGGAAGTAAGTGGCAAAACTATCGTAGTTACAGGGGGTGCAAGCGGGATAGGTGAAGCGTTGTGCAGAAGATTCGCTCTTGAAGGCGCGAAAGCTATTGTAGTTGCCGATATCAACGAGACCGGCGCAAGGAAAGTGGCGGAAGATATCAGGGGAGTGGCCGCTGTCTGCGATGTGAGCAGTGAAGCAGATATAATCAATCTCGTCGAGATGACCGAAAAGAATATCGGCCCTATTGATCTTTTCTGTTCAAATGCAGGGATTATCGCAGTAGGCGCTGTAGAAGTACCGAATGAAGAGTGGCAGCGTATATGGGAGATAAACGTGATGGCCCACGTATATGTGGGGCGTGCTCTTATTCCCCGGATGATACAACGGGGAGGCGGATCGTTGCTTATTACCGCATCTGCGGCCGGCCTGCTCAGCCAGATCGGTTCGGCTCCTTATTCTGTAACGAAACATGCAGCGGTCGGGCTGGCAGAAAATATTGCCATCACGTATGGCGATCAGGGAATAAAAGTGTATGCACTCTGCCCTCAGGCAGTCAGAACGGAAATGAGCAAACAGTCGGAAGGAGGAGGAGTCGCAGCAGTTGATGGCCTGATGGAACCGGATGTTCTTGCCGATGCAGTGTTAGAAGCTTTCAAACAGGAAACCTTCCTGATACTGCCTCATGCCGAAGTTCTTACCTACATGCAAAGGAAGGCATCTGACTACGACCGATGGATTTCAGGTATGCGCAGGCTTCAAAAAAGGTTTGAGGAAGGCACCCCCTTAAAGCAGAAATAGTGGCCGCAATTGATATTTCCGGCTGGCCGGCCTTTGTATTTCAGTCTCGGCGAGATTCTCTCTTGTCGAGACTGAATCGCCAGGCGCAGAACCATTCATCGGGATGTTCATCGGGGGGGCAGCCGATGCATTCTGTTCGGATTCGTTGATCGATTGCTTCCGCAAATGTACCGTATTCCACGAGTCCTACCGATTTGCAGGGATAATCTTCGAGCCCCTTTCTTTTTCTTGCTGACTGGACCCGGCAGTCATTCATCTGAAAGACAAAGCTCTGCGGTCCTTCATCCTTGATGGATTGGACGTTGATCCGGGCGTACATTCTGAACTGAAGCGCCTTTTTCAATCCTTCCAGTCCTGCTTCTTCCGGAAAATCAAGGAAACGCTTGATCGACCATGCCTCAAAAGGAGAAAAGCGGGTCCAACAGGAATCATTGCACCGTTTTGCGTCAAATATACCCCGCTTTTCCTCTACTGCCTGAAACCATACACCATCGTTTGCAAGCCAATTGACAGCAATGCTGTTGATAAGATTCGTCAATTCCTCTTTCGACATCCGGCCGAGTGTCGCTGGAATTCCGTTCTGCATTTCAAATCCAAGAGTTTTGCCCAGGCGATCCATTTGAATCGAGTAACTCCGGTCATGGGCATCTCCCATTACTTCCAGCGCCCTGGCAAAACCGAACTGATGTTCCACTTCCCGGAACCATAGAGTATAATGAACAATAATTCTATGAAACATATCCAGCACAAGACGAGCCAAGTCATTATTGTCCAGATCTTCAGGGCATGTGATTTCTGTCGGCATCATGAACACTCCTTTTTACACAGATATTTGCTTTGGCGCAACGGTTCCGTTAAACGGCCAATGCACAGATAGTACTGTACGACCACGAATGATATGAATTTACATATCCGGTTCGGTTAATCAAGAGTAAATTTTATGAAGCTGACTTTGATGAGCCGGGACAGCTCCTCGAGGCTACACGGTTGAAACATACAGGTCCTAAATCGAACTCTACTCTGAAAGATACGTCAATTTTTTCTTGGCCGAAAGTACTTTCCTTAAAAAATCCTTCCTTAAAAAATCTTGACTTTTTCACAAAAAAAAGGTCAGTATTTCTTCTTGATCAAAAAATAATAGTTTCGTAAAAGTGGTTGGGGTTACAAAACGCCCGGTAAATTCACTGGGGGACTCGTAAAAAAAACAAGGGTCAAGACCCGCGAACCCAAGAGAATCAGGGGCATAACAGCGTTATGCGGCAGCAACGAAGGATGCAGCGCAGCACAGCATATGGACTTTTAAAAATCCGAAAGGATTAACGTTTCCAAAAGGATAACATAGAAATGCTTATCGTAGAAGATCTGCAAGTAAAGCTCGGCGATAAGGAGATACTTTCGCATATCGACCTGGAAATCCGGCCGGGAGAAACGCATATTCTTTTCGGTCCGAATGGATCGGGAAAGACATCGCTTCTCATGACAATAATGGGATATCCCCAATACAAAGTCACGGCGGGGAAGATTTTTTTCAAGGACGAAGATATTACACATATGACAATAAATGAGAGGGCTCGTCTGGGAATCGGGATGTCCTACCAGAGACCACCCAGTATTCATGGACTTAAAACGAAGCAGATAGTTAAAATATGCTCTGGTAACGAAATAAATGTAAATACATTGGCGGAAAGTCTAAATTTTTCCGATTTTCTCGATCGGGATATCAATGTCGGATTCTCTGGCGGAGAAATTAAACGCTCCGAGTTGATGCAGTTGATTGCACAAAACCCTGATCTGCTCCTTTTCGATGAACCGGAATCAGGGGTGGATCTGGAAAACATCGCCCTCATAGGAAACACCATCAGCCGGCTTCTGGAGCGGGATCACAGGTGCGCTCCCGGAAAGTCAGTAAAGGAAACCAGGAAAGAACGGACAAAAATGGGTCTTATCATTACTCACACCGGGTTTATTCTCGATTATGTAACCGCCGACAAGGGACAAGTCCTGTATGAAGGCATTTTGGCCTGTAAGAGCAACCCGATTGAGATTTTCAAGCAGATTAAAGAAATAGGATACGAAGAATGTGTGCGATGCGCGACCTAGACGCTAAAGCTCGTGAAGCAAAAGGGAAAAAGGCGGCTTTTGGCCAGGATATTGATCTGGAGTCTTTTTCAAGCGATAATCCGTTCCATGAAGCTGTTCAAGATATCGGTCAGCTCCCGGAGAATGAAAGAGAACGAATGCTCATGGCCGGAATCGATACGCGCCCGGGTGTGCGATCGGGCACGTATCTTCAAAAGGATGGAACATCCGTATATTCAACCTCTCTCCAGGAAGGACTGGAGATAATTCCAATAAAAACCGCATTGGAAAAGCTGGATTGGGTTAAAGAATACTATTGGAAGCTTCTTTCCGTCGATACCGATAAATATACAGCCCGCGCGCGTCTTGACCTTCATAATGGATATGTCATTCGCGCTCTTCCGGGGGCAAAGGTGACCTATCCCGCTCAGGCCTGCATGTACATAGAAAAAGATGGATTCAGTCAGAATGTTCACAATATAATCATTGCGGAAGAGAATTCCGAACTTCACATCATCACGGGATGCGCCACTGCCGCGCATGTAGCCAGGGGGCTTCATGTTGGCATTTCCGAATACTATGTCAAAAAAGGGGCGAAACTGAGTTTCACCATGATCCACCACTGGGCGGAAGATGTCGCCGTAAGGCCGCGTTCCGCCGGCGTGGTCGAAGAAGGTGGCCTTTTTCTTAACAACTATATTTCAATGAAACCGGTCAAATCGCTTCAGATGTATCCGACTGTATATCTGAAAGGCAAGGGAGCAGTAGCCCGGTTCTATAGTCTTCTTGTGGGGAGTCCCGGTGGTGAGCTTGATGTAGGTGGCCGTGTCTACCTCAGCGCAGAAGAGACACGAGCCGAAGTCATATCAAGAGCTATAACAAATGGAGGAAATATCATCGCGAGGGGAGATCTGATAGGTGAGATAGCGGGAGTGCGGGGGCATCTTGAATGCCGCGGTCTTATCCTCAAAGAAGGATCCATCCATGCAATTCCGGAATTGACGGGAAAGGTGGATGGTGTAGATATGTCACATGAAGCCGCGGTAGGAAAAATCGCCCAGGATGAAATATTGTATCTCATGTCCCGGGGCTTGAACGAAGATGAAGCTACCGCCACTATCGTGAGAGGATTTCTCAGCGTCGATATCCCTGGGCTGCCCGCTCCGTTGAAGGAAGAAATAGATCGCGCCGTCGAACTCAGTCAGCAGGACATGATGTAACCTGTTTGCCTTTCTCCACAAGATATTCTGTCATCCCCCTGATGCTGTTGGCAATAAAATGCCGCTCCCGTTGCTGAATATCTGGGGGAAGCATTTTAAAAGACCGCATCCAGGGGTCTTTTTCAAGAATTTCAGCAAAAGAATGCTCTTCCACGGGGTAAATCCCTCTTCGCAGACACCGCTCTATTATATCGAGCCAGATATCAAGTTGCTCGCATGCCGCATCAAAAATGTAATCAGCCTGATCTCTTCTCAGGCAGCCGTAATGGGCAAAACACAAATACGATGATTTGACTTGCGCCATTTTTAAAACGGATTTTTTATATTTTTCATAGACAAACCGCGCAGGAGAAGCAGTGCGCAGATACAATCCTTCATTCAGCGGGCAGATGACACCTGCTGCTTCACCGGTAAAAAGAATATCGTTCATGCAATAACATACATGATGCGACGCATGGCCGGGAGTTTCGATGGTTTCAATAGCCAGATTTTTCTCCTTCATCCATGTTTCAGAAGCGATGTTTTTCTGAGGGACCGGTTCGATCGAACCGTAAAGTCGAGCAAGTGAACCCAGGACTTCAAGGGACCCCTTCCACAGTTTTGAAGGGTCGACCAAATGCCTGACAGCCTGCCTGTGGCACAGCACTGTCGCATCAGGATACTCCCTCAACAAAAGCCCGAGGCCTCCTACATGGTCTATATGGATGTGGGTTATAAGAATTATATCGAGCCTGTCAATCCCAATTTCCGTCAGCGCACTGAGAAGAACCGGAATAGTCGATCCCGGTCCCGGATCAACAAGGACTTTCATTTTTTTTGTTACATAGAGCCAGCTGCTTATAAATTTTCTGAAACCTGTTTTCGGCTGATCCAGATCGATAAGAAAAAGATCTTCCAGAGGCTGATGAATCATGTTCCAACTCCCCGCTTGAAATTCATTCGAATACGATTGTTTTTGATCCGTAAACAAGTATTCTGTTTTCCAGATGAAGCTTTACCGCTTTCGCAAGAACGACTCGCTCAATATCTTTTCCCTTGAGCATCATATCTTCCGCTGAATCACGATGTGTCACCTTGATGACGTCCTGGGCGATTATTGGTCCCTCATCCAGATCTTCCGTCACATAGTGGCTTGTGGCGCCTATTATTTTTACGCCGCGCTTATATGCCTGCTCGTAAGGTTTGCTGCCTGCAAAAGCGGGAAGGAAAGAATGATGGATATTGATAATCCTGTATCGATAATGTTTTACGAAATCACTGCTTAATACCTGCATATAACGGGCAAGAATTACGAGATTAATCTTATGCTTTTTTAAATCTTCCATCTCCCCGATCTCCTGCCGTGTCTTTGTTTCAGGAGAGATCGGATAGAATTTAAAGGCAAGGCCGAATTGTTCTGCCAGCGGCTTAAGATCTAAATGATTGCTTATAACGAGAGGAATCTCTGCCTTCAGTTCACCCATTCGATGGCGCAGGACCAAATCATGAAAGCAATGCAAGTGCTTTGAAACGAATATGGCGATACGTGGGGTAAAATCTGTAAAGCGCACCGTCCATTCCATTTGAAATTGGCGGGCCAGAGGTTCAAAGGCTTCTCGTATATTTTCACGCGGGATTGCAAACCCTTCAAGATCCCATTCAATTCTCATGAACAAAATGCTCTCAGGTTTCGCAGTGTACTGATCTGCATGCAGAATATTGCCATTATTGGTGAATATGAAATCAGAAATTTTTGCGACGATACCCTTCCTGTCGGGACAGGAAAGCAGAAGAATTGCTGACGGTTTTTCCATTCCCTTCTTTTTCCCCGGATTATTGTTTCAGTTAACGTCCAATTACAGCACCTGAGACAACTCTATCCTTGATCCTTATATCAACTGTGATATATAGGCCATTTTGCTATTCTTGTCCATAATGGAAAATTTACATCAGAGGAGAAAAAGGGCGATGAACCTGGTCGAAAAAATAAATCTGCCCAATACCCTTATTGTATATATATGGGATCGATCCCGCAAAATAGCCGCAGATACTGCATCAGTTGCAATAGAAATTATCGTGCCTGTCGAAATTAAGCGCACGTTTTTTGAATCGCCTCAAGATTATGAAGTTCTAAACAATATTTTTGGATCTCATATTGATTTTAAATACCGCAAAGAAAGAAGCTTTGTAAGGGTTGAAGATAAAGATGCGGTTTTCAATGAACTGCTTGAAGACTTCAAGAAGGATGCATTGCGCTATCTCGCACGGCCCAATTTTGCAGCCAGCCTGATCCTCTCCAGGCTTTCTGATATTAAAAAGCGGCCTCACCGGTACAGAAAATATCTGGAAAAACGGGGCGATAACAATAAAAGTATACATAACCAAGACACCCTGGGAGAGCAAAATAATGGATAAAAAAATAACAGTGGTCGGTTCAGGTTTCGTGGGAGCCATGGTCGGTCAGAGAACGGTTGAAAAGAATATTGCAGATGTCGTCCTGATAGATATTGTTGAAGGAATCCCTCAAGGGAAAGCACTTGATATTGCACAATCCGCTTCTCTGGAAGGATTTGACGGCAGGATCACAGGAACAAATGACTTTTCAGAAATGGACGGCTCGCATATTGTGGTTGTCACTGCCGGATTCCCGAGGACTCCAGGAATGACTCGCGAAGAACTCGCCCATAAAAACGGCGCGATTATCAAATCCGTAATAAAAAAAATAGTTACCTATGCGCCGTATGCAATTATTATAATAGTGACCAATCCGCTCGATGTGATGACTCATCTTGCATGGAAGCTTTCGGGGTTTCCACATTCTCATGTTATGGGAATGGGAGGTGTGCTGGACGAAGCCCGATTTAAATATTTTCTTTCTCTTGAGTTACAGGTTTCAATCAAGGATGTTGAAGCGCTCGTCCTGGGAAGTCATGGTGAATCAATGATACCGATCGAAAGTTTTACTGCCGTCAAGGGAGTCCCGGTTACAGAGCTCATCAGTAAGAAACGTTTTCAAGAAATTGTTAAAAGAACAAAACAGGGTGGCGCTGAAATAGTCTCTCTTCTCAAGACAGGCAGCGCCTGGCATGCGCCGTCATCTTCAGTCACAGCAATGATAGAGTCCATAATCCGGGACAGCAAACGTATGCTTCCCGCCGCGGCCTATCTGCAGGGAGAGTTCGGTATCGAAGGAATGCACATAGGCGTGCCGGTAATACTCGGATCCAGGGGAATCGAACGGATCTGCGAAATTCCAGTAAAAGAAGATGAGCTCAAGGATCTCAGGACAGCGGCTGAAAGCGTGAAAAAAATATACGAAAATTTGAAAATAGAATGAGACACATTTTTAACGATCATATTGAATCACTGCTTCCAATGGTGCAGAAACCGGCCCGATATATTGGAGGAGAAACAAATAGCGTGCGAAAGGATCCGCGCCTGTGCCGGCTTCATTTCGCTCTTGCCTTTCCGGATGTATACGAAATCGGCATGTCCCATCCGGGTCTTCAGATACTCTATTGTATTTTAAACAACATGCCGAAAGTTGCGGCGGAGCGCGTGTATGCTCCATGGCCTGATATGGAAAAAATGATGAGGGAAAATGGCATCCCGCTTTTTTCGCTGGAATCCCATGCACCTCTTAACAGTTTCGATGTAGTAGGCTTTTCGCTTCAATACGAGCTTTCCTATACTAATGTACTTGCAATGCTTTCCCTGGGGAATATTCCGATACGCAACAGCGATCGGCGGGAAACGGATCCACTGATACTTGCCGGAGGGCCCTGCGCCTTCAACCCTGAACCCATGGCCCCGTTTATAGATGCCTTCGCGATAGGCGAAGGAGAGGATGTGGTAATAGAAATTGCTGAAACGGTAGCGGATGGCACGCAGAAAAAGCGCTCACGGCGAGCTGTACTGGAGAGTCTTTCCGAACTTGAAGGAGTCTATGTCCCTTCAGTGTATAATGGATCGGAAAAAATACGCAAACGGGTCGTTTCAGATCTTGACCGTTCGTGCAGGCCGGATACACCTGTGGTTCCTTTGATAAGAACAATACATGACCGCATCTCTCTTGAAATTGCCAGGGGGTGCACCAGGGGATGCCGTTTCTGTCAGGCAGGGATGGTATGGCGACCTGTACGGGAGCGAACACCGAAAGGGCTTATCGAAAATGCCGGGCAGGTTCTTGCTGCAACCGGCTATGAAGAAATATCTCTTTTATCGCTCAGCTCGGGGGATTACAGTTCCATTGAGTACCTTCTGAAGGCTCTTATGGCTCGTTATTGTGAAAAAAAAATTGCCCTTGCGCTTCCTTCCCTCAGACCGGAGACGCTTACCCCGCAATTGATCGATGAAATTAAAAAAGTAAGAAAAACGAGCTTCACCTTGGCTCCTGAAGCTGGAACTCAGCGTCTGAGAGATGTGATTAATAAAGGCAATTCGGAGGAAAACCTTCTCAAGACCGTGCGCCTCGTATTCGATAGCGGATGGAAGTCTGTCAAACTTTATTTCATGATCGGACTGCCTACGGAAACAGAGGAGGATCTCGAAGGTATCGCCGACCTCGGATATAAGGTTCTCAAGGAGGGCGGCGGCCGTTGTCAAGTAACCGTGAGCCTTTCCACCTTTATTCCCAAGCCTCACACCCCTTTTCAATGGAAACGGCAGATAGGAATCGAAGAAATTGAAACCCGTCAAAAATTCTTCAGAGAAAAGGTACGTCATGGAAATATCAAGCTCAAGTGGCACGACAGGCGGATGAGCTTTCTCGAAGGCCTTATTTCCAGGGGAGATCGGAAGACAGGCGAGCTGATCGAAAACGCTTTTTTGCGGGGTTGCCGCTTTGACGGGTGGAGTGATATATTCACGTTTGATAATTGGGAAAAGGCGATCTCTGAATTGAAAATCCAGCCTGCACAATATTTGGATGAACGCAACAAGAACAATTCTCTCTCCTGGGATCACATCGATTGCGGGGTTGAAAAAGAATATCTCCTAAGGGAAGATGAAAAAGCGAAAAGCGGCATATTGACGGAAGACTGCCGTTTTACATCCTGTACGGGGTGCGGCGCCTGCAACAGCAGTATAGGAATTATAAAAGCAGAGCCGCCTTTAAAGATCGATTCGGATAAACTCCTCCCGCGGCTTGATCCCGGTATTGCTGCCCTGACACCTGCAGCACTCAGAATTGCTTACAGTAAAATCGGCACGGCACGTTTTCTTTCTCATCTTGATACGCAGTCTGCACTCATCCGCGCTATAACAAGAAGTGGCTTTACATTCATTTTTTCAGCCGGCTATCACCCCGGTCCGAAGATTTCTTTTCATGGCGCCACACCGCTCGGAATTGAAAGCCTTTCCGAATATGCCGACATACAAATTCAAAATCAGAAATTTGATCCGAAAGAAATGGCAATGAGAATTACCGATTCACTTCCTTCGGGTATAACAATTCTTTCCATTTCCGAACTTCCCAATGGACGAAAATCCTCACTTTCAAAAGAAATTACCGGATTCAAGTACCGAATTTCATTTGCACAGGAGGACCGCCATTCTGTTTTTAATGATCTGGACCGGAAAATTAGTGAATTCCTTAAATCAGACCTTGCCGTAATTCGGAGGACATCAAGAAAAAAAGAACAGAAAAAAAATGTCCGTCCTTTGGTAGAATATATCTCGTGCAATGAAGATGCATTGACAATTGATATGACTTTGCTGTTTAATATCGAAGGAAGTGTGAGGCCCTCAGAAATACTTACTCACGTTCTGGAGATTGACGAAGCGGCAGCCGGGAGAGCGCGAATTCTAAAAAAGGAGACCCTCTTTAAAGAGGAAAGATAAAAAATGGCGAAAGAAATGATCTTCAACTGCAAAGACTATGAAACGAGAATCGCCATTATCGACAATAAAACTCTTGCAAACCTTTATGTAGAAAGAGCTGATGAAAGATCAATAGCCGGAAACATCTATAACGGGAAAGTTGTGCGGGTACTTCCCGGCATGCAAGCGGCCTTTGTAGACATAGGTCTGGGCAGAACGGCATTTCTTTACGTGGCTGATGCGTGCTGCGATGAGCACGAACTTGATTTTCTTGTTGCCGGAGAGGAAGAAGAAGAAAATATAGAAGGTAAATGGATAACCAAACCTCACCCATGCGCGATTGAGGATATTCTGCAGGAAGGGCAGGAAATACTTGTCCAGGCTTCAAAAGAACCTCTTGGAACAAAAGGGGCCAGAGTCACCACCTATATTTCGCTTCCCGGAAGAAATCTTGTAGCGATGCCTACCGCCCATCACATAGGCATATCAAGGAAAATAACCGATGAGGAAGAAAGGGAAAGACTTAGAAAAATAATTGAATCTTTGCGTCGCCCCGATTTCGGATTTATTGCCAGAACAATGAGCGAAGGAAAGGGAGAAGACGAACTGAAAAAAGACGTCGATTATCTCGTAAGGCTTTGGGAAAATATAAAATCGACGCGCTCGAAAGTCGGTATCCCCGGCCTTGTTCACAAGGATCTCAGTATGACGTTACGAGCCGTACGGGATCTATATACGGAAGACACAGGCCGCATTGTAATAGATTCAAAACGCGAATATCAGAAGATAGATGAATTTATGAAAAAATTCATGCCCGGTGTGCCATATTCGCTGGAACTTTATGAGGGCAATGTGCCGATCTTCGATCATTTCGGGATCGAAATCGATGTGGGAAAACTTTTTGACAAAAAAGTATGGCTTAAATCGGGGGGGTACATCGTCATAGATGAAACGGAGGCACTTTGCGCGATTGATGTCAATACGGGCAAGTACGTCGGAAAGCGTAATCTTGAAGAAACCATTTTGAAAACCAATCTGGAAGCAGTAAAGGAAATAGCCCACCAGCTCAGAGTCCGAAATATAGGAGGAATAATCATTATTGATTTTATCGATATGGTAGACGAAACAAATCGGGACCTGGTGTTTAATGCGCTTAAAATGGAACTGGAAAAAGACCGGAGCAAAACCAGCATTCAAAAGATTTCCGAATTGGGGCTCATCGAAATGACCCGCCAGCGCCGGAGAAAAAGCCTTGCGAAAATAATGTGCGAATCCTGCCCGCAATGCTGCGGAAGAGGGATCATTAAATCGAAGACCACTATCTGTTACGAAATATTCAGGGAATTGGAAAGAGAATCCGTCCGCAATCTCACAAAAACAATATGCCTTCTCGTGAATCCCGAGGTAGCAAGAACTTTAATGGAAGAGGAACGAAAGCTCCTGGAGAACCTGGAACATAGATTGATGAAAAAGATAATAATACAAACCGACAACAGTTTTCTTCAGGATAATTATGAAATTATCCCCATGCATTAAATAAATTATACTTAAGGAGACGTTATGCCCGATTACGATGCTATTGTTATCGGCGCCGGAAATGGCGGGCTTTCTGCGGCGGCCGGTTTGGCGAGACGGGGAATCAGGACATTGCTTTGTGAACGTCATAACGTCCCCGGCGGCTGTGCAACCAGCTTTATTCGCGGCCGCTTCGAATTCGAAGTTGCGCTTCATCAGCTGAGCGGTTTGGGAACTCCCGATAAACCCGGCCCGCTAAGGGGTCTCCTGCAGCAGATCGGAGTCATCGATCAGATCGATTTTGTTGAAGAAGACACCCTTTACCGTACCGGAATCCCGGGGGTATTCGATGTGACGCTTAAAGCGGACAGGTCGGAAATTGTTCATGCACTTAAAGAAAAATTTCCTTCCGAAAAAAAAGCGATCGAAAACTTCATCGGCCTCGTCTGGGAATTCTGCCATCAGTTGATTTCAATCTACTACTTCAGGGATCAGCACGCATCGAAGGATAGGTATCCTCTCTATTTCAAGTATGCGCTCAAAACAGGCGGGCAAGTTCTGGACGAATTTTTTGAAGATCCCTGTCTAAAGATGGCCATTGCCTCTTATTGGGGTTATGTCGGCCTGCCCCCGTCACGAATCTCTTTTTCGGATCTGGCTATGCTCCTATGGGCATACACGGAATTTAAACCATACCATATGAAAGGCGGTTCCCAGGCCCTTTCGAATGCGATTGTCGACTCATTTCTCAAGGCCGGCGGTAATGTCAGATTCAACTGCGGCGTAAAAAAAATTATCGTTTCCGGGGGTAAAGCAGTCGGCGTAATTACTGAATACGGAGATGAAATACGCGCCCGGTCGGTAATTTCCAATGCAAGCACCATATCCACCTATACCGACCTTATTGATCCCGAAACAGTGAGTCCCGCCATGCTGAAAAAACTGGCTTCCCGGACTTTAGGTCCTTCCGCTGTCAGCGTATATTGCGGCCTCGATTGTGAACCCGGAGACCTTGGAATCGAAGTAAGTACTCGGTTTATATCCCTTAATACGGACATGGACCGCCAGTTCGCACTATGCCGCACATTTGACAGCCCTGAAATGTGCGGGCTCACGTGCTATGATGTGGCCGATCCTGAATTTTCACCTGCAGGCGCCTGCCAGGTGGTACTGATCAGTCTTCAATATGCCGACCACTGGTACCAGATTCCGCCGATGCAGTATGCAGACACCAAGTACCGTTTCGCAAAAGGATTGCTTGATATTGCCGAACTGGTACATCCGGGATTCAAGGACTCCATTGAGGAAGTTGAAGTTTCAACACCGCTTACCCATCTGAGATATCTGGGCCATCCAGGCGGCTCTTTTTACGGCTTCGATCAATATGCCAAGGATTCTAATCTCTTTGTATCTCCTCTTTCACCAGTACAGGGGCTGTATTCGGCCGGAGCCTGGGTTGGAATGGGAGGCTTTCAGCCGGCTTTGGAGTCGGGTGCGGCAGCAGCAAAAGCTGTGTGCAGATATCTGGAGGAATAAAATTATGAACCGGGATTTCAGAACTGAGATCGAAGGATATCGGGAAATTGAAAAAGAGCTATCTGTTCTGCAGAAATATGCAATTCAAAATATCAGGCCGCAGGAACTTGTAACCCGGATAACAGACAGATTTCATCCGAAGAGGATAAAAATGAGGGTATCGGAAATACGAGAGGAAACACCAGATGCGCGCACTCTGCGTTTTGTACCGGCAGAAGGGTATCTTCCTCCTTTCCACGCGGGACAATATATCAATGTGTATATCACCGCGAAAGGCATAAGAACAGCCCGTCCTTACAGCATATCCTCTTCCCCTTTTCAAACTGCCTATTACGAAATCACAATTAAAAGAGTCACCGGCGGTTTTGTCTCTTCCTATCTCCTCGATACCGTTAATCCAGGGGATGACCTGGAAACTTCAGGGCCCGAAGGTCATTTCTATTACAATCCCCTGTTTCATGGAAACGATCTGGTATTTATCGCAGGAGGCAGCGGTATAACCCCTTTCATGAGCATGATCCGCGAGGTGACAGACCGGGGCCATGACCGAACCATTCACTTGATTTACGGAAATCGGAGCCCAGACAATATTATTTTCGATGCTGAACTTAAAGAGAGAGCACAACGGCATACAAACTTGACCGTGGCGAACATTATTTCCGAACCGCCGAAGGGATATGACGGGTATTGCGGTCTAATTACGTCCGAACTGATACAAAAGATCGCGGGAGACATTTCGGGAAAAATGTTTTATCTCTGCGGTTCCGAAGAAATGAACCGTTTCTGCAGGGAAGAATTTGCGAAGCTGAATATACAGGCAAAGCACATCAGGAGCGATAGCTTCGGACTTCCCGGAGATATCACCCTTGAACCGGACTGGCCGGCTTCAGTAAGAAAGAATGAGTCTTTCATTGTCATGCTCAACGGAGGCGTTTCTTTGACCGCCTTTGCGGGAGAACCGCTCATCAATGCCTTGGAACGGGCGGGGATTACGGTTCCAAACTCATGCCGAACCGGCGAATGCAGCCTCTGCCGCATAAGGCTTGTTTCGGGAGAGGTGTTTCAGCCAGCGGGAGTAAAAGTCAGAAAATCGGACCGCCGCTTCGGTTACATCCATGCATGTGCATCCTATCCATTGACGGACCTGAAAATTATGATATAAGTTGTATGAAAAATTTTGAAGTGCCCGATCTTTTTAACGCAGAATAAAATCCACATAGAAAGGAATGCACCATGAATCTATCGTTGTTTTCTTGTGAAGGGAAAGTGGCTCTCATTACCGGTGGCAGCCGGGGGATTGGACGTGCCGCCGCTCATGCACTTGCTGATGCGGGGGCGACTGTAGTTGTCAGCAGCCGAAAACTCGCCGGCAATGAAGAAGTAGCCGAGGAAATTAAGGCAAAGGGCGGCAAGGCGATGGCGATTGCATCCCACGTAGCCAAGCTGGATGAATCGAAATCTCTTATCGAAAAAGTCACAAGTGAATTCGGGCGGCTCGATATCCTTATGAACAATGCCGGAACCAATCCCTATTACGGTCCTCTCATGTACCAGGATGAAAAAACATGGGATATCACCATGAATGTGAATTTGAAGGGCCTTTTCTTCCTGAGTCAGCTTGCGGCACGGGTCATGAAAGACCAAGGCGGAGGCTCCATTATCAATACCGCATCTATTGGCGGTATGAGAGCAAGTGATCTTGGGGTATATTGTGTAACAAAGGCTGCAGTGATCATGCTGACCAATGTAATGGCAAAAGAATGGGGACAGCACAATATCAGAGTGAATGCAATTGCGCCTGGTATTATAAAAACCCGTTTAAGCGAGCAGCTATGGAAAGATCCGGAAGTAAATAAAGCTGCCGTGGCGAAAGTTCCGCTTCTGAGACTTGGCGAGCCGGAGGAACTGGGAGGCGTGGTAGTATTCCTGGCTTCAGATGCCGGAAGTTATGTTACCGGAGAAACAATCGTGGTCGATGGCGGGGTTCTCCATGGAGAACCGGCTCATCCGGAGAAATAAATATTTTGATAGAATTTAATCTGCTGTAAGAGATTTTAAAAATACCGGCAGTATCAACGAGCTCAGATGCTATTAAAAAAGGAGAATTGTTCAATGCAGATAAAATCAGTCGATCATATCAGCTACGCGGTAACCGATATTGATAAAGTTGTTGATTCATGGTCCAAGTTGTACGGAATAGGACCCTGGACATATCAGGAAAATGGCGGCACAGACACAAAGGGGCGCCCCTGGAAAATACGGATGGCTTTCGCCTATGTCGGTCCCGTTGAAATAGAATTGGTGCAATGCGTTGAGGGAAGAATCTTCCAATCTAAATTTATTGATAAATGGGGTGAAGGGGTTCATCATCTGGGCTTTTTTGTCGACGATGTGGATGCCGAAGCTGCAGATCTGGTGGAAAAAGGAGCGAATCTCCTCATCCATGATCCCGGGAGATTTGCATATCTTGATGCAGGCGGACCGGGAGGCGCCATTTTCGAACTTATGCAGAGGCGTGACAAGAAATAAGATGAACGGGATATCATATGCCGGCGCAATGCGCCTTTTTGCAGGCGGTATAATTATTTTTATATTGTCCGGTTGTGCCGGCATGATTCCTTCTTTTACAAAACCGGAAGTTACCGTAAGCGATCTGGGTATCGCGGAAATAAAGGCTTTTGAATCAAAATTCATTATCGATCTGAGAATCATCAATCCAAATGATTTTCCTCTCACTGTCAAAGGAATTTCGTGCAGTCTCGCAGTAAATGAACAGAAATTCGGAACCGGAGTCTCAAATATCGAAACAGAGATTTCCGCTTTTGAAACTGCCGTAGTTTCTGTAACTGTGTATTCGTCAATGGTCAATTTTGTAAAGGGACTCCTGAAACTCTCAACACAAAAAAATTTGACATACGAAATTTCAGGAATATTGCGAACGCTCACTAAGGGTGTATCTGTGCCCATTTCAGTTCCCTTTGAACATGCGGGAACTTTAGACACAAAAGACCTGAACTAGTTTGCGGCATATCATTACGCAGAATGAGTACCAGTGTTCGCCCGCCGGTATAAAATAAATGTTCTACCATCGAATTGTTCTGTGCATACGTATGTCTTGTTGCCATTATGCTATAACAACTGTATATTTTTAAGTATACGCGATATGGAACCGGCGCCATTTAAATTGATACATTAAAAGGAGGTAGTATGCCATCGAGAAAATTAAAAGAATTCCTCGACAGTGAAGGAATAAAGTATGTGAAAATAACACATTCCCCTGCATATACAGCACAGGAAATCGCAGCCTCCGCTCATATCAAGGGAAAGGAATTCGCTAAAACCATTATTGTATTCGTAGACGGCACAATGTCTATGGCAGTTCTGCCTGCACATCTGACAGTCGATTTCGACTATTTCAGAAAATCGATCGCAGCAAAGAGGATAGAACTTGCTGCTGAATCGGAATTCAAAGACAATTTCCCTGATTGCGAAATCGGCGCAATGCCCCCCTTCGGCAATCTCTATGGATTAAAGGTGTATGTTGATCAGTCTCTTTCTAAAAATGAAGATATTTCCTTTAATGCAGGATTACATTGCGAAATTTTCAAACTATCCTTTAAAGATTTCGAAAAACTGGTAGAACCTGAAATAGTAAAACTCTCCTGATACCTGTAAATAAATGATGCGAAAGCATCCCTTTCTTTCCATTGATAGCCGGCATGGCCCCTAAGGAGCTTTTTTGACAAATCTCCGCGAATATTCAGTGCTCACTTTTCAGCATCGTTCCGAAACTCGGGAAATGACCTTATATACAATGTCTGCAATACATCTTCATCTTTTTTTCGCTGCAAATACCTTATTCGATGGGAGCTCGCTTTCAAGAAATACCGAGTCTCTAGAATTCAAAAATAACGGATGTAAGAAACAACCTGTCCCATTCATCTATATCGCCGGCCGGTTCATTATGCTGATATGAAATAATATAGCTGACCGCCAGAGCTATCGTATCAGTGATTTTCATTTCAAGCGCGGTTTCCGAACTCAGAAAGAAAGTATCTATGTCTTCAAGTGAAAAATGATAAAAAGCATCTTCCTTAAGTACAAGATCTTCAGTAATATTCCACGTATATTCTATAGCAGCCTTTATACCAAGATAGGATTCTGATCCATAAGGGCCAACCCAATATCTGTCGTAAGAATATAGAAAGGAAAGCATCCCTTTCAAGTAATGTGTGTCCGTATCAAGCACTTCGTATCCTATTCCGGGTCCGAATCCATACCGGTAATCATAGCCAGCGTATTTATCTTTCATGTAATAAGCTTCTGCCAGCCAGAAGAAGCGGTTACCGATCACCCTTTCATACCTGCCGTCAATCAGCCACCTTTTGCCGGTTTCATTTTCTTCATCCTCAGCCCTGAATAAACTTGCATCGAGATAATACCGATTCACGGCTTCTTCCTTTTTGATCCTCAGTCTTGCTGCCAACGCATCGGCATCAGTGTTGCCGGAACTGTTGATATATGCCAGCTCTGCCCGAACCTTCCATGGCCCGGCTTCCCCTTCTTCATCAACCTGAGCATTAACCGGCGTCGCGCTCATCATGAGCGCAATTGAGATCGCGCATACTAATGACTTGTAATTCATATACTTTTCCTCCTTATTAATAAAAGATACCCTCCCGGAAATCGACATGTTGTAATTTTACTTCTATTGAGCCGGTGTGATGCCTCTCTCATACCATAAGTCTCCTATTGACATAGCGACGATAGTTTTTTAATCTGAAACGTGAGATCAACGTAAGTGTGAAACGGCGGGAGGATATGATGAAAATGACAAATTTAAGTCTGAAGCGAAAAGTGCTACTGGGCTTTGTATTTATTTTTTTAATGTGTATCGTGTCATGTACCTCAATGGAAACAAGGAAACAGAAAGGTACGGCAGGCGGTGTTGCGATTGGAGCGGCAGCTGGAGCGGGGCTTGGCCAGGCGATTGGCCGCGATACTGCCAGTACATTATGGGGTGCGGCTATCGGTGCCGTGGTAGGCGGAATCGCAGGTAATCGAATAGCCAATTACATGGATCAGCAGGAAAGGGATCTTCAGACTGTAGCCGCTCATTCGGATGCAATGTCTGTTGCCAGAACGCAGGATGTGCTGACGGCCACTTTCAAAGGCGATGTAATGTTCGATTTTGATTCAGCAGCAATAAAACCCGGCGCTCTGAGTCAATTGGACAGTGTAGCCAGAGTGCTCAATCAATATCCGCAAACGGCAATTCGAGTTGAAGGGCATACGGATGCAAGCGGCAGTGAAGAATATAATCAGCGCCTGTCCGAACGGAGGGCGGAAGCTGTAAAAAGCGCTCTGATACAAAGAAATGTCCATCAGGCACGAATACAATCCGCAGGTTATGGAGAAACCCTTCCCATATCCTCGAGTCCGGCAGTGAACAGGAGAGTGAATATTGTAATAGTACCTGTAGAGGGACAAGGATAATATGCCGTCTGTTTTTTTGGGAACTGCCGGTTCAATGATGTAAAAGATCCTTTTTGAAGATTGCTTAACGTCTCCATTCAATCGGGAGAATCACTGCAGGATCGACAACTTGAAAAGTGAATGATTCCGTAAAAAAAAGGCGGACCAGACGATTGTCATTTGACTGGTATCCAACAGAAAGATCCTGGCCAAGTGTCAGGATCATATCCCCTCCCCTGATGGATAAAAGATAGCATTCATCCATAAAAGGGCTTACTATCAGCTTCCCGTCAAGAAGCCTTTTTAAGTGATCTGAAAGAGGATACCCCGGGAAACTTGATATATAGCTCCAGACTTCCGAATTTAAAACCAGGGCAAAAGGCCCTTCGACGGAATTTTTCAGAAGAGTGGTTATACCCTCCGCAACTGTTTTAAGAATCTGCTCCGCTCCGCCAGTAAAGCCTACGGGATCATGAACCGCGGCTTTTTTAATCCCCTCGATCCTCCCCTCATCGAACCCGCTGTAAATGGCATTTTCTTCAAATAAGGCAATGCTTCGTGCCGCTTCATCCATTGAGCCGAGATCGATATCTTTTGATCCGCGCACGAGATTGTCAAGCTCCCAGATATCAAGATCGAAAAACGCCCGAGCCTCAACCAGAGGCAGAACCTTATGAACCCCAAAATCAATTCCGGCAACCGGCTGACTTCCCGGGATTTCAAGTCTGCCCAGGGTGACAGCCCCGTACCCCCACCCTTTTGGTCCATCCACATCGACAACCCTGCGTGCAGAAAGTAAAGGCTGCAGCAATTTTTTCGCCTGATTATCTATTTCTTTCCACGCAGCCTCGGTGATCGGTGCAAGTGAACGCTTTAATATATCCATTTTCTCCTCCTTTTATTTATTTCTTGCGAGCCGCTACAGAATTCTTCTCAGACCAATACACCCTGTCAGCAGAATACTACTGCAAGGACTATAATTCTTGATTTATTGATCTTTTAGACTGCCAATACCCAGATCGTTTAATTTTTCGTTTTTTTCTATTGTTTCTTTTATCTCTCCGGTTTCATTTTCCTCTTCAATATCGGTCAAATCTCCCGACGTAAAAAGATATTGTCGTAACTGTTCATCCCATCCTGACATACTTCGCCTGAGCCATTCCAGAAGCATTGAAGCATGTTCCATTTCCTCATCCCTGTTATGAATAAGGAGTTTTTTCAGATGTTCGTCACTGCATGTTGCCACTCTCTGGTGATACCATACGATTGCCTCGATCTCCTCTTTCATACTGTAAAGCGCGCGTATAAAATCGCGGTCGTCATTTTTCAGTTCTTCGACCGGTTCATGGTAATCCGGCATAATCAACTCGCTCCTTTCTTCTTTTAATTCTTTGTTGTATTCACCATTATTCTTGTATATTTCCATCCAGCCGGCATAATCATTTAAATTCCCATGATGCCCATGGATTTTTTAAACAGCTTTTTTCCTGATTTTCTTATATTTCACTGTTTCACTTACACATTTCATCATAGTTTAATATCCTGTAAAAACAAGAATACCTACGTTTAATCCTTACGATACTTTCGTAATGGTTACGAAATGCACCGTTTGTAACTGCGGTTTAAAAATGATTTTTCGATTCCTAAATGAAATGGATGACTCCGCGAGAAATTGATGTTGATCTTTTTTCATCAGGAAACCCGGTATTTTCATCCTCGTCGGATTCATGCATCTGCAGGAATGGCAATATTTTATTTTGGGGTTTCAACTCAGAAGGAAAAAATCAAGAGTATCCCGATTATCGCAAGAAATACACCGACGAGATTCCGAAAATATTTCTGAGGGAGTCTGCTAATAAATTTTTTTGCTATAAAAGCACCTAGGAGGGAAAAAGGTATGCTGATAAGAAGAGTATATAAAAGGTAAGACTCAAGACGGGTTCCCCCTGATATGTAGCGCGATATTCTTGTGATATCGATTAAAAGCGCTATAATGCCCGACGTGAATATGTACATCTCTTTCGGCAAATTAAACGCAGTAAGAAAGGCGCTGCGTACTGCTCCGCCCACTCCGAAAAAGCCCGCAAACAGCCCTGAAAGTGACCCGCCCAGAAGGGCTGTTCCGCTTGTATTCGGCATGGCCCAGTCGCGGTTGAAAAATAAAAATATCACATACATAATCAGAAAGGCTCCAAGTATTTTTTTCAAGGGAAGTGTCTGTAGATGTATGGAGAGAGAAGCACCTGCGTAACTCGCAATTATCCCGGCAATTCCGAAACCTAAGATCAATTTCCAGTCGATCCGCCCCCTGAAAAAAAGTACCTTCCAAATATCACCGCAGAAATGTAGTATGCCTGCAAAAAGCAGCGCAACAGACATTGGCATATATAATGCCAGAACGGGCATCATGATGGTCGACATTCCGAAACCGGTTGCCGTACCGATACATGAGGCAGCCAGGGTCAGAATACTTATCAATGCCATCTCAATCGCCAATATTTGCTCCCGAGATAATAAGACGGATTAAAATCACTCTGATATGCCGATCTTTTTACATAAATCTTCAAGAAGAGGAGTCTGGCTTTTCAATATCTTCTTTTTTGCTTCTTCTAGAAAAAACCATTGTGCTCGATCCACTTCCGGAAATTTTTCGAGTTTTCCTGAACGAGGAGGCCACTCCATCACAAACACGCTGCTGACAATTTTATCTGCATCATAATCCCCTTCCACTGCCCAGGCGTGCACCTTTTTTCCACCAGCCTGTTTTACCGGAGAAAGCGCAACAAGATTTCCTGTCACCTCATAGCCGGTTTCTTCTTTGAATTCCCGTTTCGCTGCTTCAAGCGGATCTTCATTGTCACTGTATTCGCCCTTTGGAATAGACCATGCGCCTTCATCTTTATTTCTCCAGAACGGGCCTCCTGGATGTACCAGAAAGACCTGCAGCTTTAAATTTTTTACCCGGTATCCTATCAATCCCGCACTTTTTTTTGCCACAACTCCGACCGCTATTTTCTTCAATATGAAAGCTGATGAAACGCACAATACGTTAATGAAAGCTTACTTTCTTTCCTCTTGAACAGGCATTTTAATATTGGTGAGACTTGTATTTTCAGAACCCCCTCCCCGCTTCACAATGCTGAAAGATCCATCCGTCTCCAGTACGACAGCCTCTGCTTCGGTCATTTGTGAAATGCCGGCCGACCGCACGGCCGTGCGAATCTCATCTTCTGTAACGCGAGACCGTCGCATCGCCTTCGATAAAAATTTTCCTCGAAACGCTAAAAGAGAGGGCTCTCCTGTGACAAGCTTTTTTACCCAGCGTGCCCGAACACTTGACCAGGTAATTATATATTGCAGAATGACCAGGAGGGCAAGAGCGAGAGCGCCCTGAGCCAGAGCAACATTCCTGCTAAGGAGGATTGTCGCGAGCGTGGACCCGAGGGCTATGGTAATTACGAAATCAAAAGCGTTCATCTTGGAAAGTGTTCGCTTTCCGGTAATCCTTAGAAGAATTACCAGGATGATATAGGCAAGCACTCCCACCACCGCTGTACGGACCAATACGGACCAGCCATCGAAAAATGCTTTTTCCATTAAGTCCCCAATTTATCGAAAGAAGTTAGTATATTTGTACCATGTTTCCCGCATGGGGTCAAATTCCTCAACAGAAGTTCGCATAAGCGCTCGTCGTGGCTATGTCTGAGCTGCCGCGCGCGAGTGTTCCTGAACAGCTTCACAAGATGATGCATGGTCGAAACACAAATCTGAACGGGGCAAATTTTCATGCCTCTAAATGTCAGAGAGCTGCTAAATGAGCATTGCATCAGCGTTGTGTACTTTCAATTATATTGACGGCTCGACACGCATAAGGAGCACTTTCGAAAAGGAAATGTGAACCCGTCCCCAATTATTAGCTTGCCTGGAATTGCATTTACTGGTAGGAGAATGTCATTTAAAATTAGAAACTTTTAGAATTATATCACTTTTATTCGCACCAGTGATTTTATAGAAAACGGAAAAGCAGGGTTCCTTCAAAGTTAAAAAAATAGCGAGGTAATTTATGAGAGAAGTTGTTATTACAAGCGGCGCCAGAACGGCAATAGGAGATTATCTCGGGTCACTTTCAGGCCTCGATCCGGTTCAATTGGGTATGATTGCACTCAACGGCGCAATTGAAAAAGCGGGAATCGACAAAAGTCTTATCCAGGAAGTTATAGGGGGACAATGTAATCAGGCAGGTGCACCTGGGAATACTGCTCGCCACATTGCAGTAGGAGCGGGAATACCCGTCGATGCCTATGCATTTACTGTGCATCAGCAATGCGCATCATCCATGAGAGGCGCCGAATTGCTGTCGCAGGAGATCATGCTCGGAAAAATCGACGTCGGTGCGGTCGTCGGGGTGGAAAGCATGAGCAATGCCCCTTACCTGCTCTTCGGCGCCCGCAAAGGGTACCGGCTCAACGATGGTGAACGGATTCAGGACAGCCTGATGATTGGAGGTCTGGTCGATGCACTGCTGGGATACCATATGGGCATCACGGCTGACAATATTGCCGATCATTATCAAATTTCCCGGGAAGAACAGGACGAATGGGCGCTCATGAGCCATCAGCGGGCCTGTGATGCAACCGCAAAGGGCTTGTTCAAGAACGAAATCATTCCGGTTGAAATCAAAACTAAAAAAGGCACCGTTATTTTCGATACTGATGAACATCCGAGAGCTGACACTAATCTGGAAGCACTGAGCAAATTGAGGCCGGCTTTTAAAAAGGACGGCACAGTGACAGCCGGGAACGCCTCGGGGTTGAATGACGCGGGGTCCTGCATGATCATGATGGCCGCCGAAAAGGCAAAGGAACTTGGGGTGAAACCTGTCGCACGAGTAGTCGCTTCAGCTCCGGGCTCGGTCGAACCTCGAATCATGGGCATGGGTGTTGTTCCGGCAGTAAAAAATGCTCTTAAATTCGCGAACCTTGCGTTGGAAGATATCGACTATTTCGAATTCAACGAAGCATTTGCCGCACAGGTTATCGGATGCAATCGTGAGCTGAAAGTACCGCTCGAAAAAATAAATTCTGTCGGCTCCGGTATCAGTCTCGGGCATCCCGTCGGCGCCACGGGCGCGCGCATTATCATCACGATGATAAATGAGATGAAAAGGCGCGGTGCAAAATTGGGTTGTGCGTCACTTTGCGCGAGCGGCGGACCGGCTCACGCATTCATCGTGGAAGCTCTGTAAGGGGTCAAGTTATTGTATGTGTAAGTTCTGAGAAACTGAAACCTGCCGGTGTTTAGCCGGCAGGTTTTTTTTGCCGGGAAAAGGACCGGAAACTTCGAATAGCTGCCGGACGTGTATCATCAGTTTGATGAAAGGCAAATAGAAAATGTATTTGCTCATGCAAGTTAAAGCTTTTTACCTATATAGAACACATAACCGTAGTACTTTTTGTATTTATAATACAATTCAGCTTCGCGACGCTGATTTTTTACGAGTTCTTCGGCGGCGTTATTGCCTTCATGTTTTTTCAAAAACTTTACCTGTGCAGAAACTTGCGGAGCATAAAAATGTTCAGTCCAGCAACTTTCAGGCAGGACAAAAGTAGCAATCGGAATATATCCGGCTTTTTGCATTTGTCTGACTTTGTTTGAAATGGTATTTATTTCCGGATACTCATCTTTCCAGAACTCATCGATTTCAAAAGGCCGCTCTTCAGTAAACCACGATGCCTCTGAAACGGCCATGAAGGCCCCTGTCTTCAAAAACCTGCGCCATTCGTGTATGCCTCGCTCGAATCCTATGTTATAGATGGCTCCTTCCGACCAGATCAAATCTAACTCTTCACTCTGAAAGGGAAGATTGTCCATTGAACCGACAATGCCGTTCACTCTATTCTGAAGATTCAGCTTCCTGCTATTACTATTGAATATATCTATAAAGTCGGGAAACAAGTCAAGGCCTGTTATGTGCCCCGGCGCATGATTCGCTATTATCATCGTCTGACCGCCGGTTCCGCAGCCTATGTCGGCAATTCTTGATTTACGCGTCAGGGTATCGATAAAGCTCAACGCTTTGATAGTTACCTCAGGACTGCCTGGTCCTTGTCGTTGTACGCTCGAAAAATATTCACAAATTAATTTAAAATCGAAATCGTGAATCGATGCATTTCCTTCACTCATGTTCTTTCTCTTTTTTCGCTGATGTACCAATCCACTGCAGTGGAATGGATTATCACGATTCATTTCATATGCACCAAAGTTGTAACGCTTGAGTATATCTTCCCTTTTTGTAGACAGACTTAATTTTACGTTTTCCGCCAAACGTTCAGCTCAAATCTTAAAAATCCCAACTAATCCGAACAAAAGACCTACGGCAAGTGGTACCCAGGGTAAGATTTTTATCCCCGCTTTACCTGGAAAGGGGGCGGATAAGACTTTTATATCAGTGAAGCATATGCATTTTTCTGATTATAGCTGACGCGACACTCAAAGATCACATTCACCTCGGCTATGGCATGCAGTGCTTTGTTACGTTTTCTTTTTTAATAGTTCGAAAGTAAATATCCACGCCATAAGTCTTATAACTGGAACCTTTACCAGTATGCCATCTATTGCATCAAACCACTTCAACAGTCTTGGCATGTACGCTCCGGCGTAACTCAAAATATGCCAATATTTGACTTCACCAATATCAAAAAAGCGGCCTGCAAAATCAACATCTTTCAAAGTAAGAATATGCGCCTTTTCCCACTCAGTTCTCATATCTGGAGTGAGTTCACGATATAATTTTATTGCTGGATTGTAATCCAGCGCTTCTACAGCAAGGATTTTACCTTTCGGCGCTAAGATTCTTCGCAGCTCTGGCAGCGCATACGATAGATCTAAATGGTGCAGCATGCCCGAACATATAATAGTATCAATGCAGCCATCCGGAAGTTTAGTATTTTCCGCATCAGCTTGAAAAAAATATATGTTTTCTAATGCGTTCTTTTCTGCATCAAGTCGAGCGTTATTGACGGAGACATCGCTGATGTCAAACCCCAATGATAGCGAGGCACCAGCTTTTGCGGCTTTTATTGCATTTCCACCATTGCCGCACGCATAGTCAAGGAATATTTTGTCCTTTGCGTATTTGCGTATCCAATTTTCGACATATTCCGTCGATTTCCTTACGGTCGAATAAAATTTTTTGTTTCCATAAAATTTTTCATACGTATCTTGATCCAGTGTTTCAATGTTTTCTCTATCTCTATCGCGGTTATGAAATTCCAGCTCTTTTCTTTTTCTATCGCTCAATTGAGCCATCCATTCTTGATTAGAAATGGTATCGATCTGATAGAGGTGCTTTTTTAGTTGTTCAGAATTCATGGTAAGTCCGCATTTCTTTAAAGCCGCACCGACAGCTCACCGGCAGCAATTGAGTAAAGTAAAATTGACATTTCTGCAGTGCTTTGCTGGGTATTTGTTGCCTCTGCCATTTTTTGCCATTATGACTTCATTACAAATCTTTTTTAACGTACACCCGAGCAGTTCCTGGATCATTGTAATTTCATACATTTTTGAGAAGAAATGTGCAAGAGTGTATGCCTATTCTTTGCCATAATCCAGCTTTTTTACGGTAGCATAGACTGCCCTTGGAGCGTACATCATAAATATGATGCCTTCCATGTTCATCCGTGGATTTGTCATGCTGCAACATCTTGTGGAAACCATTGTACCATAACAATTTCTAATTATTAGATGGACCAGACCCGGTAATCTGGTGGAGGGTATCCAGATATTCCGGTTTGGGGTCGATTGCCAGGGCCTGCTTGATGAATCGTTCCGCCTCCATCCTGCGGCCCTGTATAAATAATATATGAGCGAGATTATTCAATATGTCAGGATCACTCGGATCAATGGCCAGAGCTTTCCTCAGAGAATGTTCCGCTTTTTCGAAATTGCCCTGCCGGTAGTAGAGATTGCCCAGATTTAAATAGGGGGTTGCCCAGTCGTCCTTTTGTTTTACGGCCTTGCGGTATTCCTTTTCGGCCAGACCGAACTTTCCCTTGTTCTCATAGGCGACGCCGAGATCGTTATGTTCTGCCGCCGAAAGAGGATCCTCCAGCACAACGATCTGCGGCAGAGAACATGACACAAGTAGCGCATATAGGAAAAGAAGAACCGCCGTCAGCGGTAGACCACGAGATAGGTACTTCCGATTTTCTTCCATATTTTTTTAAATCTATCGAATTCGTAGAATTGTGATGCCTCATGGCCGCTGTGGGCGATGAAACCGTCCTCATTGTACCCGACGATGACAAGATAGTGCGGCCGCGATATCACCCATCGGCCCAGATCGACCAGGACTATGACAGGCTTGCGATCGTTCAGAAAGTCCAAAACCAGATCAACCGAACCCTGACCGGCCTTTGTCGCATATCCCTTTAGCCGGGCATAATTTTCCAGATCCGCAATAATGCAGCCCTTCAATTTTTCATTGTAGATCACCTCGGCTATTTCATGTTGATCGATGACATCTCCGTAATATGACATAACGGAGGTCAATGCAGCAGGTCCGCAAAAATTCGTTTCCTGCCGGATGAAGGGAACGCTGCCGATCACAACTGCTGCGATATGGGCGGCGGCAATAATCGTTGCTATAAATGAATGCACCTTTTATTTAATGACTATCTCTTTATTAAGGAGTTTCATAATCACGATGACAAGCAGAACAATGACAAGTATGGCGATTACGGCACCCAAACCGTCGCCGCCTGCCAGCACCTTTTCGGAGGCCTGGGCCAGTAGATGACGCTGCTGGTCGGTCAGGGTTTTGAGTTTTGCATCGACTTCTTCCCGCGTTAATCCATAGGCGCTGAGCTTTTCCTGAACAATTTTATTTTCCAGCGCACGCTGGATAGTTTCGAGCTCCCTGCGTTCATAGGTATCCTGCTGCCCTTGCTGTTGTGATATCCTGGACTGAACCATGGCCGCAATTGCAGGCGAAGTAACGAAAAAAACCAGCAAAAGTGAAATCGATAAGGCAAGAACCGGTTTTCTGAATTTTCTGATCATCTGTCCTCCTCTATCCCGTATATGGTTCCTAATTCAGATTTTTTATATCCGAGGCTAATGTGAAATTTTAATACCGAAGACAGGCGATGTCAAATTATAAAAAATCGAAGAAATGATATTACGATCTGCCAGAATGAAAAGAGTTTTGGTTATTGACTCTGCTTCATTTTCCATTTCTTATAGGTCCGCAGGTCCCGCTCGATCATTGCCAGGCATGTCGCAATCACCAACGCATCGTCGATATGGCCGATACCGGGGATAAAATCCGGAATCAAATCGATCGGGTTCAGGACATAAAGAAGCGCTGCTGCTATGGCGGCTATGGACCAATAGGGAATTTCACGATATTCCCCCCGAATATAATCCTGGACAACTGAAAGAAGGATCTTGAAGTCGGAAAAAAACCGGCCCAGGGGTCCGCTCTCCTTAAATTTTCCCTCAATCTCGTCACGCTTGTCGAGCACCCGTTTGAGGTCCTCCTCAGTCACATGCCGAGCTCCTCTTTTTATCTCTTCTTCGGCCTGCTCCTTCGTCACCTTTGCCATACGCGGTCTCCTTTCCCAGGCATTTCACGAGTATTCTGTATTTCCTGCGCCTAAAATTATAATACAGGAAATTCTCTTTTCCAGAAGTCTTTCGGCCTGAATCGATGTTCCGCAGCTACTTTATTATCACACGATACAGGATCAGCAGAAGAATCGCTCCACCGGTAGCCAGCAGAAAGCTCCCAAAATTGAATCCTGTAATTTCCCCCAGTCCCAGGAAAGACCCGATGAAACCTCCCGCGAAGGCGCCCGCTATTCCCAGCAGGATGGTCACGATGCACCCTCCGGGGTCTTTTCCGGGCATTATCAGCTTAGCGACTACACCCACAAGCAGGCCCATTATGATCCATGATACAATTCCCATCACCTGTCTCCTTCAGTTAATGGTTCATTTCTTGGCACGGCCTCTTCGGCAGGAGACCATGAAAAAAAAGCACCCACTGCACACCGATGATGCTGCAGGAAAAATCAAATTTTTCACATTCACGAGGAGCTGATAGCTTGATTGGTCCAACTATCGTTACCGGATGGTCTTTCAATATGCGCCGGAGGACGGAAAGTCTTTACTGGCATTCGCATGTTTTGCCAAAAATTATAGCAGTGTTTCTGCCGGCTGTCAATGATATAAATAATTGATATTATTTATTATTAATGGTTGACAGCATCCAAAGATAATGCCATAAACCGTCTGCAGCCTTGTCGATTATCTCAAGAAAGGGTGAACCATGAAATCAACCTTTCCTGCGCTCAAACAGAGGAAAGAATTGCTGAATCACATTCTGGACCTGCCGGAATTGCCCGCTGTCGTACAAGACCTGAATGCCCCTGTCCTGGCCAAACTGATACGCCATATAGGTTTGGAGGATTCGGCGGAAATCGTTTCCCTTGCGACGGCAAAGCAGTTGAAGGCAATACTCGATGAGGACCTCTGGTCCAGCGATGCACCCGGCCTGGATGAGACATTCGATGCCGAACGATTCGGACTGTGGCTGGAAATCATGATGCAAAACGGGGCGGCCTTTGCCGCCCGCAAAATTTCGGAATTGGACGAGGACCTCCTGACTCTGGGATTGTGCCGTCTTGTCCTGGCAGTAGATATAGACGATTACGCACTGCTTTCCGAATCCTTTGATGATACCCTGCTGGAGAAAGCGCTGGAAAGCTCCCTCAATCAGGAATTCGGCAATTATCTGGTGATTGCGAAAAGCGAATCGTGCTGGGATACGGTTTGTGCGTTACTGGCGGAACTCGGAGAGCAGGATTATGAGATGTTCACTCGGCTGCTGGAGCGATGTTGCCGGGTCACGGGAGAGTATATGGAAGACAACGGCGGCCTCTATCACGTGCTCACCGCCGGTGAAATGCTCGAAGAGGATGTTTCTTCGGCACGGAAAGAGAGAAGAGAGGCAAAAGGGTTTGTCACACCGGCATCGGCTGCCGTTTTTTTGAGCCAGGTCCGGTCGATGCCGTTACATGAAATCATCGAAGCAGCAACAGTTGATCCCATTACCCGTGCCTATTTCAGGGCAGCGGAAAAGGAACGCGGATATACCGCCGGCACTCATGTAAACGACAAAAAATCTGAACAGGAAAATCCGGCATCACTTGACCGGAAAATCATACAATTCATACAAACGCTGCAGAATGCCGAGGTGCTGTCCGCTCCCGATCAAAAATTGCTGACCTGGGAAGACACCGGCTCACAGAACCGTTCCCTCCCTCTGACTGAAGCCATGCGGCGCATCAACCGGACCGATCCGGACCTTTTTTCTAAACGACTGATGGAGCTATCCTATCTGTCCAATACCTTGATGTCGGGGTGCAGATTTCAGGGTCGCCCGTTCAAACCTGAAGAAGCGGCCGAAGCGGCCCTGTCGGTGTGCAACCTGGGAAGCGAGTATCTGCTTGCCGGAAAAGCAAAATTAAATCCGGAGCAAAAACATGACATATGGGACATTCTTTTGAAAGAAGTGCATTTGATCAAGCCCTTTCAGACGGGCTGGAAGATTTTATTCGATGAGGTAGTCTTCCATACTGCAAAAACCCTTTTGAAATTCATGAACCGCATCAGGGACGAAAGAGCGGATTCCCTGCAGGCGAGGGAGTTGAGAAAAATGGCCGATATCCTGCGCTCTCGTATGACGGCAGGCCGGCCCTGGACGTTTGTCGATGAAATTTACTATCTCCAGATTTTCCTGGACGGCAACACAGTAACGGTGCTGACGGGCCTGCTGCAGGAATATCCGGTTGTTTTGCAGGCGCTCACGGAGAAGGGAAAAAACCGGCCCTTACCGTTCATCGGTTCCCACGAAGATATAGCGACTATTCGGCAGTTTCTCGATGATGCACTTTAGCACCTGAGGAAGGCACCGGACGTTTTTTAATCGCATTTACTTCCGAACGCTTTCGGACTTCTGGGTGACCATCAAATATGATAGTATACAACGTATGAAGAACGATCTGGATAGACGAATCTCAATCCTTGCCCGCTGGATTCACGAGGCTTCGTATCCCGTCTATTTTGCCGGCGCCGGCATCAGCACGGATTCGGGAATCCCCGATTACAGGGGCCCAGATGGCCTATGGACGCGGCGGGACCGCGGTTTGGCGCCAAAGCCGATGTCCAAACCCTGGGACCAGGTGGCGCCGAATCCGGGGCATTGCGCGCTCGTTGATCTGCAGAATCTTGGAAAATTGCGTTTTCTTATCTCTCAGAATGTGGATAACCTCCACCTCAAATCGGGAATCAGACAGGACCTGCTTGCCGAGCTGCACGGGAATATGGCGCTCCTGCGCTGTACGCGCTGCGAGGAAACGCTGCCCAGAGCCGAGGGGTCGGATGTGTGTCGATGCGGCGGCCGCTTGAAAAGCAGCATCGTCGACTTCGGCGACGCGCTCCCTCACCGGGATCTTAACAGCGCCTTCACCCATTCCCGCAGAAGCGATCTTTTTGTAGTGGTCGGATCCAGTCTCGTAGTGACTCCCGCCGCCAATATGCCTATGGAGGCGCTGCGCAGCGGGGCGAAACTGGTGATTATCAATAAAGGAGAAACGCCTTTCGATTCGTCGGCGCACCTGCGCTTTGATGAACCCATCAGTTCCGTACTGCCGCGGACGGTCAGGCAGTTAAAGCGGCTCATGGGGATGTTCGAATAATTTTCCCTTTTTTTGTCTGAAGCGTTTTACTGCGTGTAACCCACAGACAGATGATAATTCATGCGATCGTAGATGAAGATGATCCTGTTGTTCAATTCCAGGGTCGTATAAATCCGGATGGGAGAACCAAGAATCCGCCGCTTCGTGATCTGGGTCCAGATCGATTTCCGGCTGAGGGCCATTGCATTCAGAATGCAGGGCAGGGGAACATCGAGATTTCTGAACCTCTTTCCCGTTTCGAGAAAATAGGCGTAGTCGAAGGCGCTCCCCTTCCCTCTCAGGAGATTCTGCACTTCCCTCAATGCACGTCCATGCACCTGAGCCATCAAATTCAGGTGAGACATTATATCGGGCACGATTTCTCTTACATCTTCCATCCACTGGCGCGAGATCTCGTCATGGTGGCGATCGATTACCCGCACGAGCACATCCGAAAGAAATGATTTTTCCTCGTTGGGAGACACCTCCGGCAACTCGCCTGTCTCCATGCCGGAAAACAGCTGACGATATGAATCAGCCATGGACCAGGCATCGCGGTACAATGCCATATAGCGGTCCACGGCCTTGCGGTTTGATTCCCAGGCCAGCGGAGGGAGCTCATGAATCGGGACAAAGCACGCATCGACGGCATCATCGCCCGGAACGACTTTCCCTCCCGTGCGCCTGACCTCGTAGGTGATGATCGCCATGCTTCCGTAAAAATCATTTTCCACGGTATCGACGTCGATGAGCCTGACGACTTCCCCCTGCAGTCCGGCCTCTTCCCTAAGCTCCCGCAGGGCGGCATCCCGCACGTCCTCCCCCGATTCGGCGAATCCGATGGGGAGACACCACATGCCGAGGTACGGCTCTTTTCCCCGTTTGACGACCAGCAGTTCCCGCTTGCTGTTGGCCACTATCGTGCTTACGGCGGGAAGAGGGTTTTCATAGAAGACAGTAGTGCAGCGATCGCAGTAATCCCGCTCCTTCCCCTCGATCAGCCTCCGGGAAAGGGCATTGCCGCAGTGTGCGCAATAATGACGTTTTTTTTTCACGGCTTTCCTTTACGCTCGAGGTTCGTAACACCTGAATATGCAATCATCCTTCGTGATCGAAAATTTTCCCCCTTCACGGGCCCTCTCGCGAACATTTTTGTAGAACCCGGTCAAGACCTCCTCCATCTTTTCAGGATCGGCATCCAGTATTTCCTTGAAGAGCAGATTCCGCTTTTTTGAAAGATAGTCGATACAGTCTTCGATATGCTCCTCGGGAAAGGAGAGATCGTTTTCGAAGACGATCTTTTCTATTCTCCCGAAGTGAGGCTTCAACTGCCCTTCTCCGTTTTCCATCGAAAACCGGCGCAGAAGTCTGCCGATGGCGGTATCTCCCGGATACTCGAATCCAACCGCCTCAAGGGAGGCGGGAATCAGACCGATCACCTCCTGAAGCGATGATTGCGTGTGGGTGATAGTGAGAAACATACCCCCCGTCGCGAGGAGTCTGGCGATATAGCCGATCAGATGGGGGAAAAAATACAGCGAATAGCTGGCGACAATCAGGTCGAAGAATCCGGACGGCATATTCTTTATGTAATCGGCCTTTTCAGCGATAAACCGCCCTTCGTATCCCGCGGAACGGACGGCGGAAAGAAAGAGCGGGCTGTTGGTCTTGTCCACAACGTCAAGTCCCGTGATCAAAGCCCCTTTCTTCAGGCGTCCGGCAAATTTCTCCGTAAAAAAACCGTAGGCACAGCCCAGATCCAGGACCGATCCGGTTTCCGAAAGATCAAGCCCGTCGAGGGCCGCATCCCGGATGTCCTTCCGATTGATGGAGTACCGAAGGATCAGCTGCCGCGTTTTTAGATGATCGTCGACGGGCTCATAGGTGCGTCTGATGTCGTCGAGGGAATACAGGGCCTCTTCGTCCATGGCCGGACTCCTTTCTTCAAAGAAGGCAATTATCTTTTAACCTATCCGATTTTCCCTCACCTGCATGAGCATATCAGGAGAACGTGCACGATACAAGCTCCCTATTTGATAATTCCGTCAGCGGCCGAAAGGTATCGGGCCTCGTTCTTTCCGGCTTTTTCATCGACGAAATAGAGAATCACGCCTCCCGCAATAAAGAGAACCGCAATCGACAGGATGCTGATGCGCGACGCGGTATCGCTCGAATATCCCATCCAGCGGACGAACAGTGCCGTAAGCCCCAGAAGAAGAGGTCCGATGACGACGGAAAACTTCCCGATAAGATTGTAAAAACCGAAGAACTCCGCCGATTTGTCCACAGGAATGATCCTGGCATAATAGGATCGGCTCAAAGCCTGAACGCCTCCCTGGACAAGGCCGATTACAATGGCGAGCAGGAAGAACTCATTTTTGTGCGTAATGAAGGCGGCATAGATCGTGACCGCACTATAGACGGCGATCGTTATATAGATGGCACGTTTGGTTCCGATTTTACCCCCCAGCCAGCCGAAGGCGATGGCTGAAGGAAATCCCACGAACTGCGTAATCAGAAGCGCCAGTATAAGGTCGTTGGAGTCGAAGCCGATGGACATGCCGTAATCCAGGGCCATCCTGATTATGGTATCGACACCGTCGATATAGAGCCAATAGGCAACGAGGAAGGTGAAAATCACCTTTAGATGGCGGATCTCCCTGAAGGTAAGCCTGAGCTGCCTGAGTCCCGCCGCAACGGCCGAGACGGCGCCGTCCGGCTTTTTTACCGGCAGCTCGTGAACGAAAAGAAAAAGAGGTATGGAGAATAGGGCCCACCAGAGGGCCACCGTAAGAAAGGCGAAGCGAACGGCCTGGCCGGCATCGGCAAATCCGAAGGTGGCCGGTTTGAGGGTCATCCAGACATTGACTGCGAAGAGAAGGCCGCCGCCCAGATAGCCCATGGAAAATCCCAGGGCCGAGACGAGGTCCATCCTCTTTTCCGACGAAACCGCCGTAATAAGCGAATCATAAAAGACATTGCCGCCGGAAAATCCTATTGTGGCCATCACGTAAAGCACGATGGCCATTACCCAGCTGCCCTTCGAAACCAGATAGAGCGAGGCAGTCATCACCACGCCCATAAAGGCGAAGAACAGGAGAAACTTTTTCTTTGCCCCGCTGCGATCGGCGATGGCCCCCAATATGGGCGCCGCTACTGCCACCATGATTCCAGCGATCGAATTCGCCATACCCAGTTTCGCCGTGCTCACGACGGGATCTGCGCCGGCGCTCCAGAATTTCTTGAAGAAAATAGGGAAAAAGGCCGCCATTATGGTGGTGGCGAAGGCGGAATTGGCCCAATCGTACATGGCCCAGCCGAATACGGTCTTGCGGGTGTCGCGCTGCATATGCTGAATGTTCTCCCTTGAATTCGAGAAGCGGATTCGTTCAGGTCAAAATTTTTATCCAGGGAATTCGGCCCTTATTCTTTCAATGCCCCAGCCACTGGAGCGCCCTTTCAAGTATATTCGCATACACTTCTTCGAAGCAGGCCGCCATGCATCTGGGCGGATGAAATGAATGATCTCCGCCTTCGATCACCTCCAGGTCCCAGGACGCCGTCAGGCCGCCCAGAACGTCTTTGAGAACCGCCAGATCGCAGAGAGGATCGCGTGTTCCCGCAAAAAAAAGCATGGGGATGGTGATCCGGTTGAGATGGGCATCCCGCCGCTGTTCCTTTTTCCCCGGCGGGTGGAGGGGATAGCCGAACAGGATGAGCCGGTCGGCCGGCAGGCGTCCCTCGGCCGCCATTTCGGACGCGATGCGCCCTCCCATTGACTTGCCGCCGGCTATAATGCGGCCGGCCCTGCAATCCGGATCTTCCTTAAGATAGCGGCATACGCCGGCCCATGCATCGACAAGTTTTGTCCGGGGGTCGGGGGCCTTTTTCCCCTTTTCGCGATAGGGAAAATTGAAGCGGATCGAAAGATAGCCCGCTCTGGCAAACCCCTCGGCAAGCGTGACGATCAGGGGATTGTGCATGTCATTGCCTGCGCCGTGGGCGATGGCAAAGGCACTTCCTTCACCGGCGGCAAAACCGCCGGGCACGGCAAGGACCGCCGAAATACGGTCCCCCTTTTCAAGGGTGATTGAAATTGTAGAGGCGGTGAACTCCATAACTTCTGCAATCCCCGTCTGTCAGACTAAAATATGAAAAGAATCTCAGAAAACCGGACAAAAGTCAATTGGGGACATTAATTGGGGACGGGTTCACATTTCCCACAGTTTAGATTTAAATAGAGCGAAATGTGAACCCGTCCCCAATTAACGCCATTAACGAAGTGGGAAATGTGAACCCGTCCCCGATTATACCAGATGAAGATCAATATGCATTTTTGTAAAAAGGGGCTGCAGCAATTCCATACCGATGCGTTGATGGGATTTGACTGCCTCTTGAAAACGGAACCAGTCCGTTTTTTCTCTGTCCACGCCATCCTTCCAGAAATAACGATCCTTGATTACGAAAAATCGTGAGGCCAGTTCGTTCTTCGAATCCTTCAGTCCTCTGATTTTGCGATCGACGGCTTCATCGAACCAGCGATCCCTGTCGAAATCGCCGAGCCAGGGAGCCAGAGTTCGATAGGCCTCAAGACGCATCTCCCTGCCCGAATTGAAAGGTCCCGAAACAGATTTTCCCATGGCTGTCACAAGCGATTCTTCAAGAGTTTCCCAGGGAAGGTTCGCCTCTCTTCCCTCAATTTTATTGTAGGCTCGATAGCGGTCATACAGCCGCCGTGCCGCCTGGAGAAAGCGGTCCCGGTTGTCGATGTCTTCTTCGACAAGACGGCTGTCCTGCCAGCGATGGGCCGCCCAGTCTGGATGATGTTCCCCGTCGGCATGACCGATATCGGGTTTCGGATCGAAACCCATGTGATTGAAATAATCATACCAGCCCACGAAATTCTGATGGGCCCAGGTATCGGCAAAGGTGTGACTGGCGATGCCGATCCGGTGAAGACGAATATCTTCCGGCGACTTGAAGGCCCTGTCCATTAATTCATTGGCCCGCTCATTGTCAGGTGTTGTGTTGAGAAGATGCATCTTGCCGTCACGCCGGCATGCCTCTTCACAGAGAGGATCGCCGGGCATAAAATGAAAGACGGGATAAATGCGCATAAGCGTTCGTTTCGGTTTCAAAATGTTCATTGTCTGAGAAATATAGACCTCATAGACCTCCCCTCTCAGTCGATCTTCGATTGAAAAGGCGATATCGTTTTCGTCGACGAATTCCGAGGCCGTTGCGACTGTCCGGGCTTCATCCTCGGTGAAGCCCGCGGCATGGGCCGCAATTCCGGTGATGTAGTAATGAAATTCCGTATCCATGGCATCCCCTTTCAGAATGATTTTTTTCGGCCGGCATTCCTTCGCAAAGAACGGTATGCGGTTACAGGTGACGGTATCGGTAAAAAAAGGGGAGGCGGCGGTTCGGGGGCGGCATCGGACGGGGCTGAAAAGCCCCTGGCGCCGGTTCCATCTTTGTGTTACAGGATGATGGATTTTACTTCGATTTTCCATTCACATCAACAAAAAAGGGACACTTCCCATTTTATGGATCGTAAGTCCCCGCCAACTAAGAAGAATCGAAAAGGGAGGAATCAGCATGATGCACGAGGGTTTTTATTTTGACGAGTTCGAGCCGGGCCAGACCTTCAAAACCGAGGGAAGAACGATCACCGAGGCGGACCTCGTCAGTTTCGTTACCCGCCATAATTACAGTGAACCCCTCTTTATGGACCGGGAGATATCGAGAAGGAGACCCAGTTCGGAAGGCCGATTGCACCGGCCCTCATGACCGTTTCAATGGCCGATGGGCTCTCGATCCTTTCGGGCATTATCCACAGAACCGGCATGGCGTTCCTCTGGATGGAAATGGACGTAAAGGCGCCCGTGTTTATCGGCGACATCATTCATGTGGAGAATGAAGCCCTGGAAAAGCGGGAAACGAGCAAGCCGGACCGCGGAATCATCACCTTTCTCCACCGGGTGATCAATCAGAAGGGCCAGTTGATTTTGGAATACCGGGTCAAACGGATGATCCGCCGTAATTAGGGACACTTCCCCTTTTTTACACTTGAACATCTGTTAAATGTAACTGATAGTCGCAGGTTAAGAGTTTATGCTAATCATTTTGTTTCAAAAAGTGGAATTATCCCACCTAGCGCAAACCCGCGATCCTCTGAAGGATGTAGATAACGTCGGCTGTTCCGAGTTTTCCGTCTCCGTTGGCGTCTCCCGCAGGCGAAGGCGGACCGGGCGAAACGCCGGCGGTTCCCATTAAAATATAAAGGGCGTCATTCAGTTCGACCCTGAGATTGCCGTCCGCATCGCCTCTCGGCGGTGCGAAGGCCGCAATCCCCGTATTGACGCCGCCGCCAAGCCCTCCGGAGAAATAAATTACGCCCCTTCTATCCACCGTCATGTGAGTTTCGTCAAGCGCGGCAACGGGCGCGATTGCGCCTGTAAGGTCCATATCCGCCGGCACATTTCCGTTTGTGAAGCGCAGATGCCGGTGATCGAAGGCGCTTGTATCGGTCACGGCCGTCCAGGTGTTGCTGGAAGGCACATATTTCTGCCTGGCGCTGTTCCAGATTCCTCCTTCATCGTCCTGGTAAATGCGATATCCGGACAAATAGCCGGAAGCATCGCCGCTTACAAATTGCAGCCATTGGGGCAGACCTCCGGCGATGTCCTTTTTCATCAGCGCAATGCCGCCCCAGGTCATGAACCAAACATTGCCCGCATCGTCCATACGCACGCCGTCAACCCGGTAATCGGGGAAATATTCCGTGTCGGACGAGTCGTACCACATCCATGTGCTGTTCGAAGGATCGAGGTAGTAGGCACCAAAGGCGCCGTAAAACCATTTGCCGTCTTCCGGATCGACATAAATGCCATAATAAAAGTAGTCATTAAAAGATGCGGAAGGCAAATCCATCCACTGCCCCGCGGCGGCGTCGTAAGCGACGGGCGACTGGTGCAGGGGCGCAAAATAGATTCTATTTTCCGAATCCACGGCCACTCCATGAATGCCGAACGATCCCAGGCTCTTGCCGCCGACGGTGCCGCGGTACTGCTCCCAGGTCCCGTCCGATTTGAGCCGGGCGATGCTGGGATCGTCGTAGGCGGGGAACCAGACTCCCCCGATTTTATCGGCGGCGATAAAATCGATCCTGTTACTGGTGAGGGTGGTGCTGCTCTCGCGAAATGTATGATGAACGATCTGTGCGACCTGCGGCTGCCCCTGAGCATCCACGGGCAGGTAGTGCACACCCGTCCCGTTTCCGGGAGTGGAAGGGTCCCAGCCGGTGGTGAACCAGATTCCTTCCGCCGTTGCCTCTATTCCCGGAATCTGTTCGCTGTTCAATCCCAGATCCGCCGCCCGGTAGCGGGTCCACTGGCCGCCACCCTCTCCCGGCACGAAGCGAATGAGGCCGCCGTTCTGGCTGTAACCGCCGCCGAACCAGACTGATCCGTCGGCGGCCGCCTCAACGGCGTTTATCCGGCTATCGGGCACGTTCAACAGCGTCTTGAGATCGTACTTGACCCAGGCACCCGCCGCGGTATAGCAGTAGACACCATATGCGACATAGCTCCCGGATCCGACCCAGATGTTTCCGTTGGCATCCTCTTCAATGTAGGAGATAGGGTTCGCACCGGGGACATCGGGATCGTCGGGCATTTGATTGTAGACATAACTCGTATTGACCAGGCTGGCGCCCGTTGCGACACCGTATCCGTCGGCAACCCAGTACCGTCCCCTGCTGTCGATGAGGGCATCGCTGATAAAATAGTTGTTATAAGAATAATAGACCTCGCGGGTTTCCACTACGGAAAGCGACGTATCGATGCGAATGATTCCCCGGGCGGAGATAAGCAGCACATCCTGAGTCCCGCTCCCTTTATCGATCAGACGGATGCGGTGCACGCTGTCCACATTGCTCGTGTCTACTCCATAAATGGGATCACTGGTGTCCTGCATGGTAAAGGTAAGTTTTGTCCCTTCCGGGCGCTCGCAGAGAACCTGACGATTCGTGAGGGCGTACCAGGTATTCCCCTGACCGTCTTTGAGGGCGCAGCGCACCGGCGTTATCAGTTCCGGCTTCTCCACGACTGTGAGATAGGTTTCGCCGACCGCGTTGTTTCTCCGGCTGTTGGTAATATAGCGGAATTTCCCCACCGGATCGCCGGGCGCGCGGTACCAGACGCCGGGATCGTATTCCGTCCCCTCTATCGCGGTCACCCAGAGCCCGCTCTCACTGTCGTAAAAGACGTTCAGAGGCTGGTAGGGCACGCTGTTGGTGCGAAGCCGGTACCAGTCGCCGGGAGCAGAAGTTTCCGCGGCAGCCTGCTTCAAACCGAAGCCGCCGCTTGACCCCGTGACACATACTATAAAGACTGCCAAGAAAACTGCAGCCCTTTTCAGGCTTCCATCACCGCACTTTTTTCTTCCAACTACACACAGCATAGGCGCACACTCCTTTACAACCGATTCCATACACAATTAAAATGATCCTACGACAGTTAGATATAATGTATTCAGCGGCGGCATGGTAAGTCAAGCGGAAAGGGTAATATTATTTTAAATGTTTACAATATGTTACATCACATGTGAGGAATCTCACAGACAGGTCGAACTTCTCTTATGTTGCTTTTCGTTTCAGTAATTTCAGAAGGCAGGTCTCATTGACAGGAAATGCTATTTAATGCTAATTCAGCTGAATCGCGCTCGCAGGTACGTGTAACGTTTCCTTTTCTGAAACAAGGGGTTGCGAGCCATAATTAGGGAAGTGTCCCTAAATAGGTGGTGAGGGAAGCGGAATAGTGGAGGGCATCTTCATATCCCTGGTCGTAGGCGGCGTAGAGCTTGGCCTTGTTCCGTTCGATTCGGCCGGCCTCGATGCCCCTTTGCGGCCTGATGACGAAGACTTTGCCGTCGGCTTCCAGCGCTTCTATGTACTCCATGGTCTCGTTATACTGCGATGCCCGCAGGACCATGGCGTTACAGAGTCCTTCGTACTGAGGATAACGCAGGCGGGTGATCTTTTCCGAAAGGAGGGACCTCTTCTTCCGGTATCCCTTCGGACGGGTGAGCACAATCACGTGCTTTCCATTGCCGTCGGCGATGCTCTTTCTTATGGGAACGGAATCGGAAAGGCCGCCGTCCATGAGAATTCTCCCCTGATAAGGGACCGGCTTAGCCACGAAGGGAAGGCTGCTCGACGCCTGCAGGACCGTCATGTAATCGGGGCCGAGACCGTCTTTTTCGTAGTAAAGGGCCTCTCCGGTGTGGCAGTCCGTTACTGCCGTGATGCACCTCTGCTCGCTTGCCGCAAAGGCCTCGAAATCGAATGGAACGAGTGTATAGGGGATGGTATTGAAGATGAAATGCATGCCGAAGAGTTCGCCCTTCCGCAGCAGGCGCTGATAACTTAAGTAGCGCCTGTCTTTTACAAAATCGATGTTGACGATCCTGTTTCTTCCCTGTTGCCGGGAGACATAGCTGGCCGCATTGCACGCCCCCATGGAAACGCCGATTACATAAGGGAAATAAAGGTCCCGCTCCATGAGAAACTGCAGGACCCCCGAGGTATAGACCCCCCGAAGGCCGCCGCCTTCAAGAATGAGTGCCGTCCTTTCCAAATCCATATTTCCCCGCCTTTAATAAATTGCTGCTGCCAAAAAAAACCGGGCATCAATCAATTTAATTATTTAATCTTATTTCTTTCTCGCTGCAATGAAAAAGCTTATAGAAGCCGGCATCAGCAACTATGGACTTTGCACATCGGGCACCGGCCGGACTTCGATTCTCAAGTGGCGGTAAACTGTATCAGCTGTATTCTCTTGTCTTGAGAAAGGCAATATCTGGCCATGCCTCCATGCAGCGGTCGAGACGCCACTCGCTGGTGGCCAGGAAGGCCAGGTGTCCCTCTGCATCGAGGGCAACAGATAAGGCATTTTCCTCTTCGAATTCCTTGAGACGCCTCACGTCCCGGCAGGCAACCCAGCGGGCAAGAACAAAGCGCACCGTATCATATACAGTTTCGGCTCCATATTCATTCTTGAGCCGCTCCGTGGTAACGTCGAACTGAAGGGCCCCCACGGCACCGAGGATATAGCCGCTTGTCCCCAGAGGCCGGAACACCTGAACAGCCCCCTCTTCGGCGAGTTGTACCAGTCCTTTTTGAAGCTGCTTGGCTTTCATGGGATTCGTCAGACGGATCCGCCGGAAATGCTCCGGGGCGAAATTGGGAATGCCTTTGTACTTGAGCGGCTCTCCTTCGGTGAAGGTGTCTCCGATCTTGATGGTGCCGTGATTGTGAATTCCAATAATATCACCAGGATAGGCCTCATCCACATTTGTTCTGTCCTGGGACATGAATATCGTAGCGTTGGCAATGGCAATTTCTTTCCCGATCCGGTGATGTACGACTTTCATTCCCCGCCGGAAGGTTCCGGAGCACACTCTCAAAAAAGCGATGCGGTCCCGATGGGCCGGATCCATATTGGCCTGTATCTTGAACACGAATCCCGAGAAGGCCTTTTCATGGGGAGATACGTCACGCGTCACTGCCGCCCGCGGCGCCGGCGCCGGCGCCATCTCAACAAAGGCGTCAAGAAGTTCCCGGACACCGAAATTGTTGACGGCGCTTCCGAAAAATACGGGGGTCTGATTTCCTTTCAGGTACTGTTCCAAATCGAAGGGATTCGACGCCCCTTCAAGAAGCTCCATGTCGCTTCTCAGCTCTTTTGCCTGGCTTCCTAAAAGCTGGTCGAAACGTGAGTCAGCCAGATCATCAATCCTCATACCCTCTTGTGGCCTTGTGTTTTCTCCCGGAGTAAAGATGTGCATCTGTCTCCTGTACCGGTTGTAGACCCCTTTGAAGGACTTTCCCATGCCCACGGGCCAGGAAAGGGGAACGCATTCGATCTGCAGCTTGTCTTCTATATCGGCCAGCAGGTCGAGCGGCGCCAGCCCGTCCCTGTCAAGTTTGTTGATAAAGGTGATGATGGGGGTATTGCGCATGCGGCAGACTTCCATCAGCTTTTCCGTCTGCGGCTCCACGCCTTTGCCGCTGTCAATCACCATGAGGGCGCTGTCGACGGCGGTAAGCACCCGGTAGGTGTCCTCCGAAAAATCCTGGTGGCCGGGAGTATCGAGCAGATTGATCTCAAATCCCCTGTAATTGAATTTCATCACCGAGGTGGTAACGGAGATACCCCGCTCCTTTTCAATGGCCATCCAGTCGCTTGTGGCATGACGGGCCGCCTTCCGGGCCCTCACGGCACCGGCCTGCTGAATGGCCCCTCCGAAAAGCAGCAGCTTTTCGGTCAACGTCGTTTTTCCGGCATCCGGGTGGCTGATTATTCCGAATGTGCGCCGCCTGCTTACTTCTTTCTTATGCTGACTGTCCACTTAAAAACCTCATACATTACGTGTTTTCTTTTTCCTTGGATTGCACACCGGCACATTTTTTTCCGGTCTTCATTCCGTTATTTTGCCTTTGATATTTTCAGGATGGAAACGCCACAGTGCTTCAGAAAAGCCGACGGAATCGAAAAAGCAAGAAATTAGAACCTCTTTACCGGAAAAAGGAAGAAGCATTTACCATATTGCCAAAGATTTGTATAGAAATATTTATTCTTTGTTCCGGGCAGCCTCCTTGACGTAATCTCCAATTCGTGCCATTGACATTTTATATCTATAAAGGAACGCTTCATGAACCCCGGCCCTCGAGTCAAAAGAGAAATAAGAACGATAGAGAAAATGATCGTTATCTGGTGCCGGGACTGGCATCATGCTGATGGTACTTTATGTCATGAGTGTGAAGATTTACTCTCTTATGCAACTGAACGGCTCCTGCGTTGCCCCTTTCAGGAATCAAAAACAACTTGTGCGAAATGTCCCGTCCATTGCTATAAAAAAAGTATGAAAGAAAAGATACGAGCCGTAATGCGGCATTCAGGACCAAAAATGATCAGGCTCCATCCACTTATGGCACTGCGCCATGCCTTTGACAGGTTAAGAAAGACGCCTGAATCGGAATGTTAATTTTACGAAATCATCTGATACGCGAGCTTCTGTATCACGAAGTGTCAGCGGAAAAAGCCCCAGAATGAGCTTTTTCTCTTTTCATTGCCGTTTATAATGCTGTAGGTAAGTTTATTCAATGTATTATTTCCTCCGCCATTCTGGCCTAGATGATCCAGAAGCATGGTTCTTGTTCCATTGTAGAGCTTTGTATCATAATATCGTTTTATATTGACTTTCTTGGTTTTTCCTACGGCTTCTTTCAGAGGCACCGATGAAATAATGCCTTTCTGATAACTCACCATTCTGTCAAAATCTTCTTTTAAAATGAGATCAACTGCGGCAATTGCAAAATAGCGTCCCATTCTCCTGTCGTAAGAAGTGGGAGTACCTCCCCTCTGAAGATGGCTCAAGACCACAGAGCGTGTCTCCAGCCCGGTATCCTTCTCAATTTTGCATGCCAAAAATTCACCGATTCCGCCCAGCGCCACATGACCGAATCCGTCTATCTGACTGCTTCTTACAAATAAATCACTGCCCTTCGGTTTTGCACCCTCGGCAACGACAATTATTGCATATCTATGCCCGCGTTCTACTCCCTCTTCTACAAGTTCCTTTATGCGTTCGACTTCAAAATCATATTCAGGAATAAGTATAATATAGGCTCCACTAGCTTCGCCACCTTCCAGTGCGAGCCAGCCTGAATGTCTCCCCATAGTTTCCACAACGAATATACGCTTGTGAGATCCGGCCGTAGTCCTCAGACGGTCAATTTCTTCTGTGATAATCTGTACAGCCGATTCAAAACCCAGGCTGTAATCAGTACCCATCAGATCATTGTCAATTGTTTTCGGAATACCGATAACCTTTATTCCCATTTGATTCAGGGTGTGGGCAACACCCAGCGTGTCTTCTCCTCCTATGGCCACAAGATAATCTATATTGAGATGCTGCAGATTATAAAGTAACTGTTCGCTGCGATCATTCCCGGGATCGAATGGATTTGTTCTCGAGGTTCCAAGCATTGTGCCTCCGAATCTATCCCAGGTTCTCACTACATCTTCATTCAGAGCTACAGTGTACTTTTTGCAGTCTTCCGCCGATGCAATGAATATATCTGATAAACCCCGCCATCCTTCGCGAATTCCGAGAACTTCAAAGCGAACTTTTTTTGTCGACCCGGTACGTTCATCCAGAGCCGTATTCACTACCCATTTGATGGCAGGATTCAGCCCCGGGCAATCCCCTCCGCCTGTTAATATTCCTATTCTTTTCGTAGTTCTCGCCATTATATTCACCCTTGAGCGGCTTTTACAGAAACGCCACTATACACGTTCAATGTCCGCGACACCTGGTTTTCTCCTGCCACGCGAAACAAGCGCCTTCGGGGGATTTTTTCTCTTTATATTTCCACTACCGAGTTGTCACAGTAAGGAAACTGACTCGGACTGTATCTGTCGGCACACCAGTCATTTTCCCACCGGGTTTTATCGATCAAATATCTAAATTCATATGCGTGCCCCGGCACAAGATCTACAGTAATGCTGAAATCACCGTTTTTTAATTTTTTCATGGGAAAAGCTTCCTGATTCCAACCATTGAAATCGCCTACCAGATTCACGAGCTCTCCATTTGCCACGGCTTTGCCGGATAAATGAAACGTAACCTTGCATATATTTTTCGATGTAAGATATTTCTTCTTCAGGCTCATATGAACTCTCCTTTATTGTTAATCAAAAAATCTTTTCTGCACGGAAAGATTCGCTCTTTCCTTTCCCTGCAAAAAAAGAGAGTTAATAAAAGTGTCAAAGAGTATCAATGCTGCACGAGCAAAGCCTGTCGCCAGGGAACAGCCGCAACTGCAAAATTCGAATTCACTCAAAATACTTTTTTATTGTAGAATAAAGTATTTCCTCGTCAGGAGAAAGCGCCCGAGGAAACATTTCCGGTCCTTTGAAGTAGTGCGAAATAGCATTAAAACAGGATGTTCTTCCTTTTCTTCGGTTTTTGATTGAAGGTCTGCACAATCACAATTTTCGGTAACACTCATTTGGTCCCTTCCCTCTTTACATTGATGTGAATCCCCCGCGTTCACATAATGCATATAAAATACCATCGCCTGATATCATGCACAATTATCCGTTGGAGTGGATTGAGCAACCAAAGTCGTACAAAAGATAAAATTTACGCTATTTTCAAGAAGATTGATTTTTAAAATATTTTCAGGTCTGCTTGAATTCAGCTGTTAAAGTTTCTATACTTGATTTTGCATCGCCGAAAAGCATGCGGGTATTCGGTTTGATAAAGAGAGGATTATCAATGCCGGCAAATCCTGGAGACAATGATCTTTTAAGAACAATAACAGTATGAGCGGCATCGGCATTGATGATCGGCATTCCATAAATAGAGCTGTTTCTGTCTTCTCGTGCCGCAGGGTTTACCACGTCGTTGGCGCCAACCACCACACACACATCGACACTGGCAATAGAACGGTTAATCTCATCCATTTCGATGAGCTTCTCATAAGGAACATCGGCTTCCGCTAAAAGCACATTCATGTGACCGGGCATACGGCCTGCTACAGGATGTATGGCGTACCGGACCTCGGCGCCGTTCTCCTCCAGTATTTCGCCCAATTCCCTCAATGCATGCTGTGCCTGAGCTACGGCCATTCCGTATCCGGGAACAAAGACGACCGACTCGGCTGCTTCAAGAATATAGTATGCATCCTGAGCTGAAACCGGTTTTACTTCACCTCTGCCGCCTGCCGCCTTTTTTACTTCTTTTACTGCCCCGAAGCCGCCAAAAAGCACATTCCCGAGAGAGCGGTTCATTGCCTTGCACATGACATTCGTAAGGATAAGCCCGCTGGCACCTACGAGAGCTCCCGAGACAATCAAAATATTGTTCCCGATGGCGAATCCCGCCGCACACGCCGCAATACCGGAATAGCTGTTCAGTAACGAGATAACCACGGGCATATCGGCTCCCCCGATGGGGATTACTGCCATGACGCCCAGAATAAGGGAACATACAACAAGAACCGCAAAAAAAGAGTAGTCTGCCCACGGAGTCATTAAAAACAAGGCGCCTGAAAGGAGAATTATGACAAAAAGAATTCCGTTTACTATCATCTGCCCTCTGAACAGTACCGGCTTTCCAGTTACCGCCCCAGACAATTTTCCCCAAGCTGTCATACTGCCCGTGAACGTCACTCCTCCGATTAGTACGGCGAGAAACGTTGTAGTCATGGTAAAAAGATCTCTTTCCGAGCCGGAATGATATGCCCCCCAACCTACCAGCAAACTGGCTATTCCGCCAAACCCGTTAAAAAGAGCTACCATCTCCGGCATCTGCGTCATTTTTACAAAACGGGCAGCGAACCCGCCGATGATGCCGCCGGCTATTACTCCTATGATTATCCAGTGAAATGCAATGATTTCCCCTCCAATGAGGGTTATCACAACAGCCAGAAACATACCGGCAGATGAAATCAGGTTCCCTCTCCGTGCGTGCTCCTGAGAAGTAAGCATCTTAAGGCCGATTATAAACAAGACTGCAGCCACAATATAGACAAGATTAATCAGAAGGATCCGGTCCATTTACTTTTTCTTTTCCTTTGTTTTAAACATTCCAAGCATTCTGTCAGTCACCGTATATCCTCCGATCACATTGATCGTAGCAAATATAACAGCCAGCGTTCCCAAGACAGTCGCAAACGTGGTTTCGGCCGCACCCACGGTAATAACTGCACCTACCAGCGTTATGCCCGAGATGGCGTTTGCCCCTGACATAAGCGGGGTATGAAGGCGCGAAGGAACTTTTGAAATCACCTCAAATCCCAGAAAAACAGCCAATACAAGCACAAGCAGCATAGTAACCAGACAGGCATCGCGGCATACACTCGGATCCATATAACATCACCTCTCTATAAAGCTTCTCAGACGCTCGTTGATTATCCTTTTTTCGTGGCTTACCACACATCCTTTTATGATTTCATCATCAAGAGGCAAAACCATCCTTTTCGCATCATCATCCCAGAATTCAAGGATAAGGTTCGTGAGATTGTTCGAATACATAAGACTTGCATGAAACGCGACGCGACCGGGAAGATTTTCAAGTCCGATGATTTTGACACCTTTAAATTCAACTTCTCTGCCTGCTTCCGAACCCTCGACATTGCCACCGCTTTCGACCGCCAGATCAACAATGATGCTCCCCTTTTTCATGCCGTCTATCATATCAGCCGTGATAATCCGGGGCGCCTTTGAACCGAATACCTGGGCAGTAGTAATAACAACGTCCGAAACTGCGCAATGTTTCTTCATTTCCAGGCGCTGAACTTCAAGCTGCTGCTCCGTAAGAGCTTTTGCATAGCCTTCCTTCGTCTGTCCTGTTTCTCCAATATCTATCTGGATAAATTTAGCACCCAGTGACCGGACTTCTTCGGCAACGGCAGGCCGTGTATCGAAGGCTTCTATCCGGCCTCCCAGTCTTTTTGCCGTAGCGATTGCCTGAAGACCTGCAACCCCTGCCCCTATCACAAATACTCTTGCCGGTGACAACGTTCCCGCCGGCGTCATGAGCAGCGGAAAAATTCGATTCAGGCGGTCAGCGGCAAGAATAACAGCGACATACCCTGCAAGACTTGCTTGAGAACTGAGGGCATCCAGTTTTTGAGCCCGTGTGATCCGGGGTATCATTTCCATACTGATCGCACTTATACTTCGGGAGATAAATTTCAGAAGCAGTTTTTTTTCATTGAACGGATCGAGATAGCTGATGTGAATACATCCCGGCCTTAATATCTCTATTTCTTCAAGCGGCGGCTTTCGAACCCTCAGAACCATATCGGCCCGGGAAAGCAATTCTCTCCTGTTTTCCGTAACCTGAGCCCCTGCATTCCTATACTCTTCATCGGAAAACCCTGCCGATGCGCCCATGCCTTTCTCGATCATGGTTTTTCCACCGCGCGCTGCAATTTTTTTCACATTGGCCGGGATCATGGGAACACGGTTTTCGCCCGGATAATATTCTTTAGGAACGGCAATATTCATTGCTACCTCACGCAGAAAAAAATGAAATTTCCATGAGTGTTGTAAATATTAGAATAAGGCGGTTCGTAAAACGCTTCTCATGCCGACTCCGCCGAAACTATACGTGAAAGTGAATAACCCTTTCACACACTTGTTCTTTATATATTTACATTCATGAGATTTATGGCCGCGAATGAGCTGTATTTCTGGTCCCGTGCCGTCGATGCGAAGCGCCCGTCCCGGCTATATTGAGTGCAAAGCACGAGCTCTCCGGGACGGTCGCACGAGATGGTACTGAAAAGAAGTTCATTCGCGGATAGTATCTCATACCGCCCAAGTCAGAAAAACGAGCTGTTGCATCACTTTACTTTAAAGGTCTTGGATGCATTACGCCTTTCTCTTTGCCCGGATCACGCTTCCGCCCATAACGTATAAGTGATACCAGATTCAATGCTCCGCACAGGCCGGGGAGAAAGAACAATACCTGTTGTAACAAAACTATTAAATAATATAGTATGTTTTTTGAATGTTTACAAGGTGACCATGGTTGAAAGGGGCATAGACTTTAGTCCTCAATATCTTCTGAAGCTATTTTATCGGCAATTCACTTTCAGCCTTAGAAATACGTGCTGCCTCTATAGCTTCTTTTTCTCGCAATTAGCATCTTCCACTTGACAAAATCGGCCGTGTAACGTTAATTTCAACCAGTGTATAAAAGACCCTTCTTTCAATATGAACGAATTCATCGTTCACCATATACATCACCATTCGATTTGCAGCATTTCAGAAAAAAGGAGGAAAGAATGGCATATCCGAAACCGAAATGGCTTGAGTCCCTCTTCCCCTGGGAATTGAAGAAGCTTCAGGTAAATGGCCGTAAAATGTCCTACATAGACGAGGGGGATCCGGAAGCGCAGCCGGTGCTTCTTCTTTCAGGAAATCCCACGTGGGGTTTTCTCTATCGTGATTTCATCCCGACCCTGAAAGAAGCAGGCTATAGAGCCATTGCTCCCGATTGGGTTGGAGCGGGATATTCCGATCATCCTAGAGCAGACAGCGCCCTCACGTTTGCCCACCATATTGCCGACCTCGTCTCTCTTCTCGATCAATTGGATCTCAGGAGATTCGTGATCGTGGGTCAGGATTGGGGAGGCGGCCAGGGAATCGGAGCCGCTCTGCAGCGAATTGAACGACTTGCCGCTTTAATATTGATGAATACTTTTGCATTTACATATCTCGGAGAATTTCACAGTTCCCCATGGCCGTGGACTACATGGCATGCTCCGATTGTAGGACAATACTTTCAGAAAATAGTCAAGGTCCTTTCTCATGCAGGTCCTTCGGCTATTTCGGTACGTGGTATGAAAGATGAAGAGGCGCGAGCTTATCACCATGTCTTTGATGAGAAAGATTCCGATCACGTAGTGCTCACTTGGCCACGCACGATTCCCGTGCGAAAAGGAGACCGGGGCTGGCAGGACATGGAAACGCTGGAACGGCGCGCAGGCGAACTTTCCCATGTACCAACTCTGCTTTTATGGGCGCCTGAAGACGAAGTGTTTCCTATTGAGTATGCGCATGAATTAAAAAAATATCTGCCCCACGCCGAAGGCCCGATTGAATTTACTAAAGCAAAACACTTCCTGCAAGATGACAGGGGCACCGATCTGGCAGCTGCAATAGTCGAATTTCTGAATCGCCAAAAGGAGGTAAATCGATGAATTTTATCGTACCCGAAAGTGAAGAATTGCGCTATTTGAGACCCGATCCCGTTCTCTGGGAACAGGAACTTGATTTTAAACCGGAAATTGCCAAAGCTCTCGAAAGTACAATTGGGAAACGGTCGGGAATATCCTATTGGCGGTCAGAACATGGGCACCTGTACGCAATTGAACTCGCTGATCTCGGGCGAAACCGCCCGTCAATGGCCACAATTTACGGACATTGGGACCGCATGGAACCTCGTCCACCGGAACATGAAATCAACCGGGATCTGCTCGATTTTCTTTTATGGTTCAGCGAAGAAACACACGCCGCCGATCCGAAAATTGTAAACAAACTTGCTCATGTGGGAAATAACGCGCGTCTTCTCACATGGCCGGAAGGATCTGTCCTGAGGACACCCGATGAGAGATTTGAGATGTTACCCGACTTCCCGTATGAACCGCACTACCAGGAAATCGAAGGTCTCCGGATGGCCTACGTCAAAAGTGGCAGCGGCGATCCGATTTTGATGCTCCATGGTGAACCGACGTGGAGTTTTCTTTACCGCAAGATGATCCCTGCTCTATCAGGATTCGGGGAAGTATACGCTCCCGACCTGATTGGATTCGGTCGTTCAGATAAACCTGTACTGACAAATGCGTATACCTACAAATCTCATGTGAGATGGATGCGCCGCTTCATAGAGAAACTGGATCTTACGAAAATTACCCTAATTTGCCAGGATTGGGGAGGCTCTATCGGTCTGAGGGTACTTGCCGAAATTCCTGAAAGATTCAAAGCGCTGGTTGCCATGAATACTGGTATTACACCAGGAGTAAAATCGCATCAGGCATTCGACAGTTGGCGTTTTTTTTCTCAAAGATCAAAGGAACTGGATCTTCCGGGGCTTATGAATATCACATTAACGCTGCGAAAATTAACAGATGCAGAAGCAGCAGCATATGCTGCACCCTTTCCTTCCCGCGAATACCAGACGTGCGCCCTGCTTTTCCCCCGCCTGGTACCGATCAGGCCGGATCAGCCGGGAGCCTATGATAATCGTCAAGCCATAGAAATTCTGAAGACATTGGAGCTGCCCGTATTCCTTCTCTGGGGCGGAGCCGATGCCATTACAAAACCCAGCGAATCCTATTTGCGAAAAATTTTCAAGAACGTGGCTCCTCCTGCAATAATAGAGGGAGCGGGTCATTTTATCCAGGAAGACGCAGGCGAAGAGGCGGCAGCACAGATTGCCGAATGGATGAAAACAAAAAGACTCTAATCGGGGACGGGTTCACATTATCGGAAATCTGCACAGGCGGATGCCGCGAACACATTATACTTGCAATTATTGTCTGCGATTTTCGCAGATTGCGCATTCCATGCCCATGTGCCTGAACAGTCCGTCTTGTCATAATTAAAAATATAGGGAATCTGGTTTGTCCTGCAGAATTTGATACTGGAGCCGCACATGCACTCAATCCCCATATAAAAATACTGGAAGTCTCATGCAAAACGAACAAGGGAATCGGCCAATGGATAGAATGGCTTGAGAATGAACTAAGGAATTGAAGGAATTGTAGAAGGAGCCAATGAAAAGCTACTATGAATGCACAAAATCAGAAGAGTAAAATTTTTTACGGCTACTGGATACTTATTGTGTCTTTTTTCTTTGCATTTATTTACGCAGGGTGTGGATTTTATGCATTCAGTCTCTTTGTTATCCCTCTCGAACAGGACCTTGGCTGGGACAGGGCAAGTATCATGCTGGGGCTTACGCTCTCCTTTCTGACCACCGGTATTGCAGGCCCTTTTGTCGGACGCTTCGTTGATCGCTACGCACCCAAAACCGTGATGGCGGCAGGAGCTCTGGTCGGAGCTATCGGTTTCATCTTCACCGGTCTTGCAACAGAACTCTGGCATTTCTATGGAAGCTTTGTGATAAACGGATTATCGATGGCCGGGATAGGACCGATTCCCACTACCTACTTAATATCTAACTGGTTCAAGAAGCGCAGGGGCACGGCTATCGGGATCACGTCGGCAGGCATAGGCGCAGGGGGATTGGTTCTTTCTCCGCTCATCGGCGGATTTGTAATACCGAATCTCGGCTGGAGGTTGGGATATATTGCTCTTGCTCTTTTTGTAGCATTACTTATTCCTCTCGCTCTTCTGATTATAAAAACCAGGCCCTCGGATATAGGGCTTCTTCCAGACGGCAATCAGCCTGTTGAGAAATCTGAAACCAGAATTTCACCTGCCATATCAGACGGTATGACTTTTCGTACTGCAATTTCTACCTCAGCTTTCTGGCTTCTTATCGTGTCTTTCTTTACTTTCAGTATTGCCGAAGTAGGCGTTCTTCAGAACGAAGTTCCTTATCTTCAGGGTGTCGGGTTTTCAGCCGCTGCAGCAGCAAGCATACACGGCCTTATCGGCCTTTTCAGCACGATAGGCAAATTCTTATTCGGCTGGCTTTGTGACAAGATTAAAGCCAGCTTTGCCTGTGCCATTGGAACCGCTCTTCAGATAATAGGCACGCTGCTTTTAATGAAAATAGATTCGAATTCATCACCTGTGCTGATTGCCTTTTATGTCTTACTCGTAGGATTGGGGGTGGGCAACTGGCTGCCAACCATGTCGATGCTCGTAAGTACCAATTTCGGCTTGCTCGCATACGGAGCCATTTTCGGTTCAGTAGCTTTTTCACAGAGCCTGGGGGGTGCTGCTGCTCCATTCTTTTCGGGATATATATATGACATTTTAGGCAGTTACCAGCCTATCCTCATTGTTCTTGCCATATCATACGGCATTTCACTGATCAGTGTGCTGTTTGTCGTCAAACCGAAGAACTTGTAACATTCTCTTCCTGATCTTGTCGATCATTGAAGGGTCTGCGTCTTGCGCACTGCCAGGAACCATTATGAGCGTAAGTTTCTACAACATCCCCATTCTCATTAAATCCTCTACATGAAAATGATTTGATTCATCAATGCTGCGTCCTTCCCGGATCCTCTCAAGAAGGTACTCTTTTTCCTCGGGGAATTTATATCCTTCATAATCCTGAGTAAAAAGCAATCCTCCTTTACGATCTCGCCACGAATTCATCATATGATCAAAACACACTTTTGAATTGACATTGAGAAGGCCGATCATACACTCAAGCTCCTCAAGCCTTTCATGAGGCGATGAAATGTGAAGCTTCCCTTCTTTATAATCGTTGTAAATAGCTGTACCTTGCCCCGGTACAAAGGGTCGCGAACGAATATAACTGGGATTGATAGCAGTAAGAACTCGTGCCGTATTTTCAGCATGCTGACGCCAGCGTTCGCGCCCTCCCAGGTCGGGCATCCAATATTCGGATAACTGAAATCCCGCCTCCATGGCCTTTCTCCCCCCTTCGATTTGCTCTTCGCTTGTCACACCTTTTCTCACAATTTTAAGAAGTTCATCATCACCTGTTTCAAGCCCTACATGAAGACGGTCGAGACCGGCTTCCCGGATCCCCTTCAGATCTTCCGGCTTTCTCTGGGCGAGAGTTTTCGACCGGGCATATGTTGTGACTCTGGCAAGGGAAGGCAGCTGTTCCCTGAGGTACCTGAGTGCTTCCATAAGTTCAAAAGGACGCATAATAATACTGTTCGCATCCTGTAGAAATGCTGTTTTGCCCCCCGAATTCAACCAGTTAAATACGCCTGCAAAGCAGTAATTACTGTCAAGAGAGGGACTGAAACGAAGTATCGCCATAGCAACATCCCGTGTAATGCGTCCCCCCAGTCCTAATTTCCAGGATACTTCTATAATTTCATCTCTAATCTTTTTAACTGAATCAATATCAGCCTTGATCTCCTCCACCGGCCGGTATACAAACTTTTCTTCCTTGTACATGCTGCAAAAAGTGCATTTGTTCCAGGGGCAATTCTCAGTAAATCTGAGAAGCAGTGAAAAACTCCCCCCTTCGCTCGGTGGCCTGTACATACCTACTTTATATTTCAACTCTTCCAGTCGTCTGACATGCGCTCCTATATCTTTGTTTTTTGCTAATAATGTCATATTCTGCCTTTTCTTACCGGGACTTTTATTTTTAAATAAAATAATGTCGGGTATTGCATTTGTCAAAAAAGGATTTTTTCATACATATGCCACGCTATAATCCAATAAGTTCACATTCTATCTTTCGCCTTGAATCGCAAGTAATATTTCTGGAAATGAACAAGTGCCCTGGCTGCTCTCTCAAATGAAGGATATGCAGGAATACCGGAGAGGCAGAAACGGGTTCGAAGAGCTGACCCTTTAGCATTTAATTCCGGATCGCCCCCATCGTAATCTACTACAAATACAGTTGGCTTTTTCTGTGTATGACTTCCAATAAAATTCGCAATCTGAGGTATCGGATCGTCTATTTCGGGACTGTGGAATGCAATGCGGGGGATAAGGCGATCGACAACCACCATGTGGATTTCGGGATCTTTGTAGGCAATATCCAGAATTTCGCATAACCGGTCAGTATTAACAAACGATTCCCAAAGATCCAGGGGATTTCCCGCAATACTTCCTGCAACAGGCACAAAAGATCGAATCTTGTCCATACTCGTTTGTGAAAGAGCAGGCACCTCAAGACCTTCCTCCATGACAGCGTCTGAATAGATCACACTGTTTCCCCCGCCTCCGCCGACAATAAAAAGCCCGTTGCCCTCTGTTTTGGGAAGCAATGAAAAAGCCAAAACTGCATCGGCCCATTCATTGATATTTTTGACCGGTATAACACCGGTTTGTGAAAAAAAAGCATTCCAGAGCTTCACGTCTCCGGCCATACCGCCAGTATGAGAGGCAGCTGTTATTGCTCCCTCTTCAGACCTTCCACCTTTTAACATAATTACAGGCTTGCACGGCGAAATATTACCGGAGATGCGCATCAAGCGCCTTCCATCACGCACACTTTCAAGATACATTGCGATAAGATCGATTTCCTTGTCTTCTCCCATGAATTCAAGATATTCCGGGCTGTCTATGATGGTGGCATTTCCGATGCTTGCAGCCTTGCTTACTCCGACACCCAGTGAAGTCACATGTTCAGTAAGCCGCTGAGTAATTCCTCCGCTTTGCGAGATAACTCCCAGTCGGCCGTTTAGACCCGGTATGGCGCCCCAGGCCGTGAGGCCTGCAGAAGGGCAGTAGGGCCCCATGCAATTAGGTCCCATAATAAGGAGATTCCCCTCCCGGGCTATGGATGCGATCTCTTTTTCCAAATTTTTTCCTTCTTCAGTTCCGATTTCCGAAAATCCGGCCGAAAGAATGTGGATATGCCTGATGGAAAGGCGAACGCATTCTTTGAGAATTGCCGGAACATACGCTGCCTGCACGCACACAGTGACCAGCTCGGGAATCTCCGGAAGCGCTGCAAGATCGGGATACGTTTTTATTCCCAAAACCTCTACTGCTTTAGGATTTATTGGGTAAACGGCTCCTTTATAGCCGGCATCCAAAAGACGCCTCATGAAGCTCAGGCCTCCAAACGCAGAGGCACCCCTAGATACGCCGATAAGAGCGATGCTTTTCGGTTTAAAAAAACCAATCAGATCGCAAACAGGTTTTTGTTTCATTTAGACTGCTCCTTCAAAATCAGAGGCACACGATCAACAGCACCTGAAAAAATAACGGTACTATAAGAAAAAGGACAGGGGCTGTCAACAAAAAGCCCGTGAAAAACCCTGCCTGAGAAGAAAAATCGACCATTAACTCCTTTCATATCTGCTTCGCCTTGCAGCCTTTGAAAGGATAAATTATAATTTATTCTGTGCGTTTTCGCGCAGGGCCACGAAAGGATTAATCAATGCATGAGCACGATACTTTTGTTTCTCTTCTCTTTATCAGCATGCTGGGCTGGCTGTTTTGGTTCCTGCATTATCGGCACGTTTTCGACAGTTTCCCATACCGGTGGTTATCGGAGAAATTTTTGTCGGTATCCTCATTGGAAAAAGCGGCTTCAATATTATTGAATCCGGTCCGATTCTCGAGTTTCTTTCTGAATTCGGTTTCGTTTTTCTGATGTTCATTTCCGGTCTCGAAATTGATTTTTCCATATTGAATACTGAAGCCGGCACAGCCCGAAAAAACGGCTTCCGGGAAAAACCACTTTTTCTCGCTCTTGCTGCATTCATGCTTACACTGGCTGGTGCGTTCGCCGTCGGATGGATGCTTGCACAAATGGGCCTTGTTCAAAATTTCTGTTTCATGGGTCTCATTCTGAGTACCACTTCTTTGGGCATTATACTACCTATCCTGAAAGAACGGGATATAGCGGGAACTCCTTACGGGCAGCTAATACTTCTGAATTCTCTGCTTGCCGATTTTCTGACTCTCGTGCTCCTTGGAATGGTATTCAGTGTACTCAAGAAGGGATTCGTTCTCAATCTCACACTTTTTTTGGCTTTCCTTGCCCTTTTTGCTGCAGCTGTCCGCATGGGAGTTATCGCAAGAAAAACATGGAGTATCAAAAAGTTTTCAAGAATGAGTACAGCAACCTCCCAGATCCAGGTGAGAGGCTCAATAGCACTTATGATAGCCTGGGTTTCTCTCGCACACCTTTTCGGAGCCGAGATCATTCTCGGAGCCTTTATGGCAGGAGTCATTGTAAGTGTCATTGCAGGGTCCCGTGATGAGTCACTGAGAGAAAAACTCGATGCAATTGGATTTGGCTTTTTCATCCCAATCTTCTTTATTATGGTCGGAACACGATTCGATTTCCATGCCCTCCTTCAATCACCCGGCACCCTTGTGCTTCTGCTGTTTCTGATAATTGCCTCCTATGCCGTAAAGATGATCCCCGCACTTATATTCCGGCTGGTATTCAGCTGGAGAGAAAGTTTCGCTGCCGGTCTGCTCCTTTCATCACGACTTTCACTGATCATCGCCGCCTCGGTTTTGGCAATGGATGTTGGTATTATAGGTCCCGATATAAATGCAATGATCATTTTGCTGGCGGCCTTTACCTGCATAGCCTCGCCCATGCTTTTTGCCCGCGTTGCCCCGGCTCTAAAAGAAATGGAAAGGAACGGAGTTATTGTTATTGGTGTGAATCATCTCACTGTTCCGCTGGTGGAAAGGCTCACGCTGGAAGGAGAAACAGTCCATGTGCTGCAGTGTTCAATGGACAGTGCGGTGCCGCCTCCTGAGCGATGCGCCGGGACCGTAACCGGAGGCCCGGAAGACGAAAAGATTCTTAAAGAACTTAAGGCCGAGAAAGCAGCAGCTCTTGTTTCGGTCATAGATGATCCTGGTTTGAATGTTAAGTTCTGCCGCATGGCTTCCGACCTATTCGGAATCCCCGTTATCGTTGCTCGAGCCGATAGTCCTGCTGTTCTCTCGGAACTTCGAACGCTGGGAGTCCGGGCGATTCAGCCGGCACTTGCAACAGTACTCGCTCTTGAAGGAGCATTAAGATTCCCGGCCGCTTTCGACATGCTTTCGGAGCATCGCGGGAACATGGAAATTGGCGAAGCAATAATTCGCAACCGCCGTTTCGCTGGCAAAGCCGTCCATACCCTGCGCCTCCCGGGGAATACTCTCGTAATGGGAATCAGGCGGGAGAATAATTTCATTGTCCCTCGCGGCGATACTATTCTCCAGTATGGCGATATCCTCATGCTCGTAGGGAAGATCGAGGATGTGGAAGAAGCAAGGAAAATTTTCAGATTCCGGTAATCGGGATAAGTGGTTAATTGGGGACGGGTTCACATTAATTAAACAGAAAAAATAACAGAGAATCAGCAGTTATAAATAATTAATGTGAACCCGTCCCCAATTAACGACTGGCCACGATTGCCGTTATATTTGATATTTGGTGTATGATGAATATATTATAAATAATTACTTGATCGTATGAAGAACGCAGGGAGAAACTACATGGCATCGCATAAAAAAACGAAAAAATTTGAAAGCGGAGATTTCTCCATATCACACGAACCCTTTTACCTTCCCCAGGGAACTGAGATAGATCTTTTTGAAGCGGCCTATGCAAATAAATTGCCGGTTCTGCTTAACGGCCCTACGGGCAGCGGTAAGACGCGACTGGTAGAACATATGGCATGGCGGCTCGGACTTTCATTATATACAGTTGCCTGTCATGATGATCTGAGCGCCAATGATTTGACGGGGCGCTATATCATTAAAGGGGATGAAGTTCAGTGGATCGATGGTCCGCTGCTTATGGCAGTCCGGAACGGCGGAATTGCGTATCTCGATGAAGTGGTGGAAGCCCGTAAAGACGTAACGGTTGTGATCCATCCCCTGACAGATCATCGGCGATATTTACCTGTAGAAAAAAAGGGAAAGATATTTCGCGCTCCTGGTGAATTCATGCTGGTTATCAGCTACAATCCGAATTATCAGAGTGTTCTAAAAGAATTAAAACCAAGCACGCGGCAGCGCTTTATATCGATTAACCTGGGATGGCCTGCGGAAGAACTCGAGATTAAAATTGTATGCCAGGAATCCGGAACAGATGTAAATACAGCAGAAAAACTGGTAAAAGCGGCAAACCGAATAAGAAATCTCGTACATCAGGGGCTTGAAGAAGGTGTATCTACACGGGAACTCGTATATGCGGGAACGCTCATGAAACGAGGTCTTCCTGTAGGAGATTCTCTGCGCGCTACAATGATAGAACCGCTCACCTATGATGGAGATCTGAAAAAGAGCATAGGGGAAGTATTAAAGAATTATTTCAGTTTTTAATGCCGAACAATTGAACATCAACTGATTGTACACGCCGCTTCCAATGCATAAGGATCATAATGTGTGCATTCTGTGTGACCGGATTTATGTAGATAAATCGGAAGGATAAGGAAAAAAATTATCAATGAATGAAAAAAGGTAATCAATGGAGAATTCATTTAAAAAAGGTTTCGATACACCAAAAAACAGGGTTCCTGTAGACGAAGATTACTATAATGAATTGATTGCCCGGTTTGGCGAAACACTCGCACCACTCATCAATCGGTATGGATATGAGGGAATTGAGTCTATTGGAATGCTTCTCGCCCGGCTGACGAATGAAGATCCAAGGGCCGCAGTTGAGCTGCTGGAAAAAAGCCCTGCCATAATAGAAGAACTTATGAAAAAGAGCGAACAGCTGGTTCTTAATGTATATGGACTGGGAAATCAGCTTACTCCTTACGGTGCAAGGCTTGCAGTAAAATTTCTGGAAATGAGTCCTCGCTATCTGGAGGCAGTTGATTTTGACACGCTGGCGAAGGTTGCCGGTACTGCCTCAACCACCGCCCACACAAATATACACACTGCCTTGGTGCTTATTGAACAAGGACCTTCTATTATCGATGCAATTGGATTTGAAGGGTTGACGCGGATTGCCGCATACGGAACTGCCATTGCCCGGTCCAGTTTCATGAATTCAGTTAAGGCTGTAGAAAAAAGTGCATTTGTAAGCAGGCGTCTTGCAGATGAGTGGGGCATTCAATTCGTCTATGTCGCATATGAACTGGCATCGCAAATCGCCGCCGGAAACTGGACCCATGGAATAAGTCTCATGGAAAAAAGCTCTGAGATAGCTCGAAAACTTAATGTTTTCGGTGATATTGAATATGTTATTTCCATTTTTAAGGAAACGGAAAAGGCTGTTCCCCTGGGATCGAAATTTGCTCTGACTCTCCTTGAGACAACTCCTTGTATAATTGAGCATCTCGAAAGAAGATCGCGGGAAACGGTATGGAAATTCTTTTTCGATATCGCCGCAGCGCTTCCTGAAAAAGCGATCGTTCTCCTGGAATCAAGTGCGGCTAAAATTGAGAATTTATTGATCCATTTTGATACATCGCAAATAGTTTCATTGTTTGTGCTTGGAGATGAACTTGCCGGATATGATGCAGGTATTGCATATGAGTTTGTTTCTCGCAGTCCCGAATTTGCAGGACGGATAGATTTGGCCGGCATTGGCGAATTGAAAGATCTGGCCATGAAAATCGCGAAGATAAGTCTTGCCGCGGCTGCCTCTTTCATCGAAGCCGCTCCGGCACTTCTTGAAAGGTTATCTATAGGGAGACTCGCGTTAATTGCCGATCTGGCATGCGAAACGAGCCGGGTAAGCTGGGAGACCGCTTCCAGACTCATGGAAAAGAGTCCCGATATAATCGCACAGGCCGGGATCGATGGCCTGAAGCTGATAGGCAGTTTTGCAGCAGAATTATCAAAGGAAAGTTCAACTTCGGCGGCCAGCCTCATCGACAGAAGTCCTGCCGTCACCGGAAGACTTCTCACACTCGGCGGCTATTCCCTGTTTTCACAAGTATACGAAACTGGGGTGAAAATAGCCAAGTACAATGCGCGACTCGCCGTGAGCTTCATCCACCGCAGCCCCGATATCATTGAAGAGGTCGGCTTTGCGGGACTTGAAAGAATTGAAGAGCTCATGCATCGGATAGGACAGAAGAGCTGGAGCACGGCAGTAAGCTTGATCGAGGAAAGCTCAGAAATAATTACACGATCGGGATTCGAGGGACTGGAAACGATAGCTGCAGTTGCCGAAAGGATTTCGAGGGCAAATAATTATGGAGCAGTAAGTCTCATCGAAAAAAGCCCCGATTTGATCACGCGCCTTCTCGGTCTCGGAGATATAAAAAACGTGCTTCATGTCTATTCGCTTGCGGGATTAGCCGCTGAATCAAACTGGCGTACGGCTGCAACACTTCTCGAGAAGAGTTATTCTCTGGTATCAATGATCGGATTTGAAGGTTTGGAAAAATTATCCAGATTGATACTGGAAGTGGCGGAACATAGTCAAAAAATTTCTACTCGCATACTTGATTTGAGCCCCTCAATCATAGAAAGGGCGGGATATGAAGGATTAGAAGCAGTGTGCGGGTATGTTCTTTCTATCTCAAAAGAAAATTGGACTACGGCAATGTCGGTGATAGAAAAAAGTCCCGAGCTGATCGAACGGTTAGTCACACTGGGAGATAAAACAACACCGCTGCAGGTGTATAAAATTGCATCCTCCATCTCGGCAGCAAGCAGGGCTGCAGCCGTGCGCCTATTGGAAAAAAGTCCGGATTTAATACACCTGGCGGGAATGGAAGGATTTGTAAGGATTGCCGCTCATGTAGAAAAGGTGGCAAGCGATGATGAAGAAAAAGCTCTTTCTTTTCTTAGAGCCGATTCGATAGAGTTTACTGATTTTATGGAGAATATTCCCAAGGGTCTGGAGTTGAAAGCAGTTCGGCCCGTACTTTCATCATATCTGAAAGCTCTCCTGGGACGGCGCGTTGAAATTGCAGAAGCCGAAAAGGTATCGACCGACGGTATCAGGATCTACCTTCCCCGGCGCGTAAAGGAATTCAGAGAAGACGAGAATAATTTTACTTTTTACAAGGTAATCACTACTCATCAGGAAGCGCACCTCGAATATGGAAGTTTCGAATTTGATATGGACCTGATTAGGGATGCGATATCGGATCTGCAATCTTTTTACGGAAAAATTCCCGATAAAGAAAAAAGCGATATAGAGATGTTTTTTCATCTCTTTCCCGAACCGGATCTCGCGGCGGACCTTTTTAACATAATTGAAGATTATCGAATAGATACGAGAGTTAAAGGGGAATATCCCGTGCTCGGCAGGGAGACAGCAAAAATAAATCTCCATAATTTGAAAAAAAGACCGTCTTTAAAAAAAATGACGAACTTAAAACAGCGGGCAGTTGAGATGATAGCCCGCTCATTGAGTGGCGGTGTTGAATTTCAAGACCGTGATGATGAAGCATTTGCCACATGGTCGGAAGCGGTTGAAAAAGCCGGCTCAGTTGCGCGCATCAGCGCGGATGTTCATGATTCGGCCCGTACTGCGGCAGAAATATACAGGATAATTGATGAAAACTTCACGGACGCATATCGTCAGGTTACACCCATGTCAAAGCCTGTAGATCAGGATATGATTATCAAGAATGTCGGAAGTTTCGGCAAAACATCAAAAAATATTGCAGAAAGGCTCCAGGGAAGCCACAAATCATCTCCCCCTTCGAAGCCGGTTGCGTCGGAGAGTCCCCCGGGCAAAGACGCAGTTCCGACCGATTCGCTTCCGCAAACCCGACTGAACAGTAAAGCCTCCCGGAGAACAGGGGACAATCAGCGCACCTATCAAGGCGATACTCCGGGAGCCAAACAGCAGGCTGGTGATTCGAGTGAAAGCCGTGAGAGAGATTCTTCTGCAGGAGGCTCCATGAAATACGATTCAGCTGAAATAATTGAACGCCTGCTGCGAACCGCCCATCGCGACCGGGGTATTACTCCAAAGGAAATAGAACGCAGGTTGGAATCACTGCATCCGAATGATATATATCTCTTCCTCCATAATTTGGAGGTCTCGCTCAAGAAAAAGACAGAACTGGAAAGCGAAAGGGGAACTACTCTTTATCCCGAATGGGGTGAAGATATTTCCGGTTATCGAAGTAACTGGGCACGAATCCGCGAACAACTGCATAAGAGCACTTCACTCGATTTTTACAGGGAGACGGCTGATCGCCATGCCGGATTACTCAAGAAGATCAGACGGGAATTCCAAATGTTGAAACCCGAAGGGTTCAGACGTTTAAAACGGCAATATGACGGAGATGAAATCGATCTGGATGCGGTCGTCGAACACCTGGTAGACAGAAAAGTGGGACTAACCCCTTCCGAAAAAAATTATACTCTTATACGGAAGAAAAGGCGCGACATAGCGGTTGCGCTTCTTGTCGACATGAGCAGAAGTACCAAGGGATCGACAATCGAAAAAGAAAAGGAGGCGCTCGTCATTATGTCGGAAGCTCTGTATGAAGTCGGCGACGTCTTCGCTATCTATGGTTTTTCAGGTGATAATAGAGATAATGTGGATTTTTACCTGATAAAAGATTTTGATACGACTTACAATGAGCGTATCAAAAAACGTATTTCTGCCATAGAAGATCGTTTTGAGAACAGGGACGGTGCGGCGATAAGGCATACCATCAGCAAGTTGAGGCGGCGCCCGGAACGAACTAAATTGATCATACTCTTAAGCGACGGGAAACCCGTAGATAAAGAATATGCAGGGAACTACGCCATCGAGGATACCCGCATGGCCCTTAAAGAGGCCCAGCACTACGGCATCAAGACCTTCTGCGTGACCGTCGATAAGAGTGCCGCCGGCTATCTCCCCCGCATGTACAGCCACAGCAGCTGGACCGTTATCGACGACGTGGCGAAGCTTCCGGAAAAAATTACCCGGATCTATCGAATGTTGACGGCATAATATCTTTCCGGAACGACATTGCAGTTCCGGATGGCTGCCGCATTATTTGAAAACTTTGATACTTTCAGCTGGTCCACTCCGGATCCCGTTTCTCAAAAAAAGCAAGAGCGCCTTCGGCCGCATCGGCGCTTTTTACTATTTCTCCGAAAATTCTTGCGCTTATATCATAGCCGTCAAGTTTCCGGTTAATAACTTCCTTTGTATATCTGCTTGCAAGAGGTCCGGCGCGGCGCATCCTTTCCACCAGATCAAAAACTGCCCCCATCAGCTGTTCATGGGGGACAACATTGTTGATGAGCCCGATCTTTAAAGCCTCCTGAGCCGAAATCCTGTCGCAGGTAAACATCAGTTCTTTCGCTTTCGCCCTGCCGATTTCATCAGCAAGTCTGATCATCGCGTATGGACAGGTAACACCCCGTATAGGTCCGATAAAGCCAAATTCAGCAAGATCAGAAGCTATAATAATATCACACATAATCGCATATTCAGCACCGTGACCAAGGGCATATCCGTTTACGGCTGCTATTGTAGGTTTGGGGCAGTTGATCAGTTTTGCAATCGGCGATGATCCTGAATTGATATTCAGCTCACTCAGAATCATTGTAACGGCTTTTTCATGATTGCTCATGTCAGCACCAGATGAAAAGACGGTTTCAGTTCCTGTAATGACTATGAATCTCACAGAATTATTTTCAACCGCCAGGTCCACCGCTTTCCCCATCTCTTCTGATAACTCGGGAGAAATTGCATTTTTCTGCCTTGGCCGGTTGAATGTGATTATTGCGGTATCTTCGCGTGTTTCGAAGAGAATTGTATTGAAAATCATTTTTCCCCCTTTTCAGTATTGACGTTCCAAATAAGTAAGCCAGCACTCATGCACTCCGATTGAGAGGCATGAGGTTTTGACCGTCAGCTGTTTTCTAATTTGAGGCGATTTCTTCAAACCTTCGCAATACATGCTCCAGCCCCTCAGGATTCGGACCTCCCGCTTGGGCCATATCCGGACGGCCGCCCCCTTTACCGCCGACAAGGGGCGCAAGTTCCTTTATTATATTACCGGCATGAAACCGATGTGTCAGATCTTTAGTGACCATGCATAAAAGCATCGCCTTTCCTTCGACTTTGCTTCCCAAAAGCAGGAGGCCGGAACTCATACGGTCCCGCACTTTGTCGCCGAAGTCTCTCAATGTCTTGACATCCGGAGCATCGACTATTGCAGCAAGAATAGAAATACCGCCTGATTCCTTTGCCTTTTGCATCAGATCCGAAGAATCGCGAGATGCCAGTTTCCCTTTGAGTGTTTCGATTTCCCGCTCAAGCTCCTTCTGGTTAGCCAAAACCTTTTCCAGCCGCTCCGAAAGCTCCAAAGGCGCCGTTTTGAACATACCGGCCGAACGCTTCAGTTCCTTTTCCACGGCTTCGGCATATCGGACCGCCTCTCCACCCGTAACGGCTTCGAGTCTCCTGACTCCGGCCGCCACTGAGGTTTCGGAGACAACTTTCAGAAATCCGATGTCGCCGGTCCTCCGTACATGGGTGCCCCCGCACAATTCGGCACTGAAATCTCCCATGCGGACGAGCCGGACGATATCGCCGTATTTCTCGTCAAAAACGGCCGTTGCGCCCGTTTTCATGGCTTCGTCGCGAGGCAGCACATCGGTGGTGACGGCGTAATTGTCTCTGATGTAACGGTTGGCGATGTGTTCCACCCTTTCCATCTCGTCGTCCTCGATTTTGGCAAAATGGGTAAAGTCGAAGCGGAGCCGCTCTGCATTGACAAGCGATCCCGACTGTTTGACATGATCGCCCAGCACCTGTTTGAGGGCCGCCTGAAGGACATGAGTTCCCGAGTGGTTTGCTTCGATAGCCCTTCTCGTCCCCTCTTCGGTTCGCAGATCCGCCGTATCTCCGACCCGGATCTCGCCTTTTCTGACTTTCCCGATATGGCTGAAGAGTTCATCCATAGGCTTCTGGGTGTCCCAGACTTCGAAGAGGGAAACTCCCGTCTCGATGACGCCTACATCACCAATCTGGCCGCCCACTTCGCCGTAAAAGGGTGTCTGTTCGACGAAAACCTCGCCCCTTTCGCCTTCCGAAAGGACGTCGACGGGCTCATCATTCTTCAAAATGGCCGTGACTCTTGATGTCGCTTCCGTATTTCCTTCATAGCCCACGAATTCCGTTTTTATACCTGACCTGGAAAGACTTCGATAACTGTCAGCCACCTCTTCCTCACCGCTCCCCCTCCAGGACTGGCGGGCCTTCTCTCTTTGTTCTTCCATTGCCTTTTCGAATCCCGCCATATCGAGGGACAGTCCCTTGGAGCGGGCCGCCTCGCCGGTAAGATCGACGGGGAACCCGAAGGTATCGTAAAGACGGAACACGACCATACCCGGAATTTCCGATTTTCCATCCTTCACAAGTGACGCTATCTGTTCGTTCAAAATCTTCAGGCCGGCATCGAGGGTTTCCATGAAACGCTGCTCTTCATTGACCACCACTTTTCTTACATAGGATTCCTTATCCAAAAGTTCGGGATAGACCCCCTTCATTTTTTCGATCACTACGGGAACCATATCGTGGAGAAAGGGCTTGTCCAGACCGAGAAGCTTTCCGTGCCGGGCGGCCCTTCGCAGAATGCGGCGAAGGACATAGCCGCGCCCTTCATTGCCGGGAAGTACGCCGTCGGCAATCAGAAAGGTCACCGCCCGGGCGTGATCAGCGATCACCCTGATCGAAATATCGTCCTCCTGCTTTGCCTTGTAGCGTTTTCCCGATACTTCACCGATATGGGCAATAATTTCACTGAAGAGATCGGAATCGTAATTGCTGGTCACCCCCTGCAGGACCGCCGTCAGACGTTCAAGGCCCATCCCCGTGTCGATGTTCGGCTTGGGCAGAGGAGTGAGTGTCCCCGATGCATCACGGTCGAATTGCGTGAATACAAGGTTCCAGAGTTCCACATAGCGGCCGCATTCGCACTCCACGCTGCATTCGGGACGGCCGCAGCCGATCTCTTCCCCCTGATCGAGGAGTATTTCCGAACAGGGACCGCAGGGTCCCGTATCCCCCATCATCCAGAAATTGTCCTTTTCACCGAGGCGGACGATGCGCTCCTTCGGTATGCCCATCATTGTATGCCATATCTCAAAAGCTTCATCATCATCTTTATAGATGGTAATCCAGAGCCGATCCCCGGGAAGTCCCATTACCCCGGTCAGAAACTCCCATCCCCAGGCGATCGCCTCTTTTTTAAAATAATCGCCAAAGGAAAAATTGCCCAGCATCTCAAAAAAGGTATGGTGCCGTGCCGAATAGCCAACGGTTTCAAGATCATTGTGTTTTCCGCCCGCCCTTACGCATTTCTGGGAAGTGGCGGCCCGTGTATATCCCCTCTTTTCCTGTCCCAGAAAAAGATTCTTGAACTGCACCATGCCTGCATTGGTAAAAAGCAGCGTGGGATCCTCCTTCGGAATAAGCCCCGAACTTTCGACAATCGCATGGCCGCGCTCACTGAAAAAGCTGAGAAATTTACTTCTGACTTCGTTACCAGTAATCAATATATTCCTCCTTTTCCGGATACACCAACGTCTTGAAAATTGTATCCGGAGGAAATCCTTTGCTTATAAGGCGCCTGATCAGACGCTGCTTTTCTTTATCGGATATTTCACTGGATGTCAACCTGTCGGGGAAACACTTTTCAATAATCTTTTCAACTGCTTTCTCTTCACTGAATTCCCTGCGGGCTTCCACCAGCGCCTCATGTACTGCGTCTTCCGGAAAGCCTCTTCTTTTGAGAGCCATGCGTATCTTAAGATCACCCCAGAGACGATCAACTGCATATCGGTTCACCAATTGTCTGGCAACATTTCCATCATCGAGCCAGCGAACCTCGCAGAGCCTTTCGGTGACTTTCGCAATTGTCTTCCTGTTGTAACCCTCCGCGGCAAGCTTTGAAACTACTTCGGATGTACTCCTCGGCTTATATGAAAGGAAACGAAGTGCCCGTTTTTTTGCCTTTTCATATAACGGGTCTTCATCCATCAGCTTTCCTCCTCGACAGGGGCTAAAAGATTAAATTTGCGCCTTATCTCAAGCTCAATGGCATTTTGAATATCTGGATTTTCTTTCAGGAAGGTTTTAGAATTTTCTCTTCCCTGGCCGATGCGCTCCCCTTTATATGAATACCAGGCGCCTGACTTCTCGATAATACCATTGTCGCTTGCCAGATCAATAAGATCCCCCGCTTTCGATATTCCTTCTCCGAAAATTATATCGAATTCGGACTCACGGAACGGAGGAGCCACCTTGTTTTTTACAATTTTGACTCGCGTACGGCTTCCTATAGTATCCTGGCCCTGTTTGATTGCCGTGGTTTTTCTAATATCCAGCCGCATGGTTGCGTAGAATTTCAAAGCATTTCCGCCGGTGGTCGTCTCCGGATTACCAAAAAAAGTGCCGATTTTCATCCGGAGCTGATTAATGAAAATAACCGTTGTTTTAGACCTGTTGATGCTTGCCGTCAATTTCCGAAGAGCCTGCGACATGAGGCGGGCCTGCAGGCCCATCTGGGCGTCACCCATATCTCCTTCCAATTCCGAACGAGGCACAAGAGCAGCTACCGAATCAACTACAAGCACATCAAGAGCGCCACTTCTCACTAGCACTTCCGCAATTTCCAGCGCCTGCTCACCTGAATCGGGTTGAGATATGAGCAGATCGTCTGTATTGACGCCTATCTTCCTTGCATATACTACGTCCAGGGCATGTTCCGCATCGATAAAGGCTGCGAGACCCCCCTCTTTTTGTGCCTCCGCCACTACATGGAGGGCCAAAGTCGTTTTTCCGCCTGATTCCGGACCGTAGATTTCAACAATCCGGCCACGCGGTATTCCGCCGACGCCGAGAGCAATATCGAGGCTCAGTGCTCCAGTCGGAATAGCCGGAATATTTGATACGACTTCATCACCCCCGAGCCTCATGATCGAACCTTTTCCAAATTGTTTCTCAATCTGGGCAATAGCCAGATCAACGGCCTTTTCCCGTTCCGAGTCAGATGATATCATTATTTCCCCCTTCGTATTGATTAATGGATTAAATGCCTGCGGGAGACACTTCCCCTTTTGATTCTTTTCGATTTGACACCCGTCACCGGGAAGTGCCTCCCATTGGAAAACGGGCCAGAGCGGTATGCACCGCTCCATCAGGTGCAAGATCGCTTTTGAAAAGTACGAGTTCTGCAACATTAAAGGAACGTGTCCGGAATTTTCTGATACCTTTCAGCGAATCTTCAAGTCCGTCAATCTTCCCCCCAGGCGATTTTACTCTTGCAAGGGTAAGATGAGGGCTGAACTTCTTTTTTTCTCTTGGAAATCCTTTATTTCCAAGATCCGTCTCTATATTTTTCTGGAGCTGTCTTAAATGTTCTATATCGCCTTCAAGGCCCACCCAAATAACGCGGGGGTGTGTTAGACTGGGAAACCCCCCGACTTCGGAAAGCATAAAAGCCATGGGAGATGCCTTTTCGGTATGCCGCCTTATTATTTCTTCAATCCGGACAATATCTGCAGTGCCTATGTAGCCGAAAAATTTCAGGGTCAGGTGAATTCCCTCCGGCCTTACCCAGCGAAATCCTGCAAGCTTTCTTTTCATATGTTCCTGTATGCGGATCATGTGCTCCTTTTTATCTGAAGGGAGTTCCGCAGCCAGGAATGTGCGTATCAGTTTTTCATTCATCAAAGACCCTGCCTTCGATCAGGTAGCGCCTCAGCATCTCCAACGCAAACTGGGACGAAATTTCCTTAACACGCCGCCGGTCCCAGCGGAAATGCGATTTCCGGCAATAGGTTTTCGAACTATCGGAAAGCGCAAAATAAACGGTCCCCACCGGTTTTTCTTCACTTCCTCCCGAGGGGCCTGCAATTCCCGTTGTTGCCAGACCGATATCGGTTTTTGCCATTTCACGCACCCCCCGGGCCATAAGCTCAGCCGTTTCCCTGCTTACGGCACCATGAGCTTTTATAATCTCCGGAGGCACCCCCAGAAGTTCCACTTTCGAGAGATTGCTGTACACGACGGCACCTCGTTCAAGGAAACCCGAACTGCCGGGGATATTGGTAAGGCGGTCGGTGATGAGTCCCCCGGTACAGGACTCGGCTACGGCGAGGGTATATCCTCGCTCAATCAGAAGCGAAGCCACAATACCCTCAATTGTCTCATCATCATACCCGTATATGTACCGGCCGAGTTTTTCATGGATTTTTTTTACGGCCTCCTCAAGACGGGCGGCCGCTTCTGATTCATTTTTTCCCCTGGCCGTCAGAAGCAGATGTATTTCGGGGAAACGGGCATAAAATCCTACGGACACATCAGGGAAAGGACCCATAAGAGCAATGGTTTCGTCGATTTTCGATTCAGAAAGACCGAAGAGTCGTACCTGCTTCCGCATTTTTTTTTCATCCGCTTTTCCGAAGAACTTTTCAAAACAGGGTAGAACCTCTTCGGCTGCCATCCTCCTGGCCTCGCCTGGCACGCCGGGAATAACCGCCACCAGCTTGCCGCCCCGTTCGATGCAGAAGCCAGCCGCCGTACCGGCACGATTTTCCAATACTATCGCCCCTGCGGGAAAGACAGCCTGCTTGGAATTGTTTTCGGTCCAGGGAATGTGATACGTCTCGAAACGTCCCTTTAACTTTCGGAGAACCTCATCGTCCATATGGAGGGAAAGGTTGAAAGCCGCCGCAACGGCTGCTGTGGTGATATCATCCGCCGTAGGGCCGAGTCCGCCCGCCACAATTACCCCCTCGGAACGATCAAGAAGATACTCGAGGCCTCCTTTTACGGCTTCTCCGTCATCGCCTACGGTGATGATAGCCGATACGCCCCATCCGCTGAGATCGAGCCTTTCCGCGATATAAGATGAATTTATATCCAGAACCCTTCCTCCGGTCAATTCGTCGCCTACAAGTAATATCCCCGCTTTCATATAGTCACCACATTTAAATATTTATCCCCGGTTTGCTCTTTATTCTTCAAGCAAGTGAATGCAAAACTCATTGATTCCGAATTAAAGGCATGATGTGTACCCGCTCAGGGCTGTTTTTCGACCATGCATCGTCTCGCGAAGCTGCCCCCGCACACTCGCGCTTTTATTCCGGAGTGCGTGCATATGCAGCGTTTAACTTCCGCCTTTTTTCTTCCCGTTCAGATCACCCTTACCAGCACCTGTAGAATTACATTGCCATACAGACCGGCCATTATATCGTCCCCCACCACTCCATAACCTCCAGGAAGACGCCGCTCCAGAATTCGGATCGGAAAAGGTTTCCTTATATCGAAAAACCGGAAGAGCGCAAAACCCGCCGCCACGGAAAAAAGTGAAGGAGGAATAAAGGCCATGACTACCAGAAATCCCGTCATTTCATCGATCACGATCCGTGAAGGATCACGCTGGCCGTAAAGCTTCTCCGCCTCTTGCGAGATATAAATGGCGAAGAAAAAAAACGCCACTACCGTAAGGAAGTACAGGGGCCAGGAAAGTAAAGAAAAAAGAAGGTAAAGGGGTATCCCTGCAATCGTTCCCGCAGTTCCCGGGGCATAGGGTGAAAGACCGCTTCCCAGACCGGTTGCCGCAGCTAATATTACTCGAGCGCCCATGTTATCCTTTTCAATAGTCTGAAGGTAAAAGGGACCGGGATCATGATGGCTTCTGTTCAACCTGGATACCTTCAGTCTAAATGCCTTGTATATATAGTACAACCGGTTCTCAATGTAAAGTTCCCAATGTAGAAGAAACGATCTTCCGTTCACCGATAACTATTTTCCTTGACAATAGAACATATGTTCTATTAACTGAAAGCAAACTACTTTGCAAGAAGTCTCTTTATGAAACAATATATATTTTCACTGCATTCATGGCCCAGAGCTATTCTTCACGTGGACGGCGACGCCTTCTTTACTTCCTGTGAAGAAGCAATCCATCCGGAATTTAAAGGAAAACCGCTTATTACCGGCGGAGAGCGGGGTATCGTAGCCTGTGCGAATTATGTGGCCAAGGGAATAGGGATCAAACGGGGAGTTCCGCTTCACGAGGCCCGGACTATCTGTCCGGATCTCATTGTCCTCCCCTCGGATTACGAGACCTACAGCCTCTTTTCCCGCCGGATGTTTTCGGTCATCCGGCGCTTCACCCCTCAAGTGGAGGAATATTCCATTGACGAGGCCTTTGCCGATATCACGGGTATGCGCAGGGTCTTACATTCCTCTTACGAAAATATCGCTCTCGCCGTAAAAAAAAATGTGGAGAAGGAAGTAGGAATCGGCGTCACTGTCGGTTTGAGCATTACCAAAGTCCTTGCGAAGATCGCTTCCAAATACAAAAAGCCCGACGGCTTTACAGTTATCGATGGCAGGAGCATCCCTTCCTATCTCGCGGATCTCCCCGTAGAGGCCGTATGGGGGATTGGTCATGCCACCAGTAATTATCTGTGGAAATTGGGGGTCCGAAGTGCGCTCGATTTTGCCAGATTTCCCGAAAGGACAGCTCTGCGGCGGTTTGTAAAGCCGGTAAGGGAAATATGGCAGGAATTGAGAGGAAATTCAGTCTATCCCGTGATTACAGATGAAAAAAGCCGTTATGCCTCAATCAGCAAGACAAAGACCTTCGCACCTTCCACAACAAACCGGGATTACCTCTTTGCACAACTTACGAGAAACCTCGAATCTGCCTGCATCAAAGCCCGCCGGCACTCCCTGGCCGCACAAAAAATTGCCGTCTTTCTCAAAAAGAACAATTTTTATTGTACCGGAAGCGAAGTAAGTCTCAACCGGCCTTCGGCCCTTCCCCTGGAATTTTCATCTCTTCTGAGAAAAGTTTTCGAAGCCATTTATGAAGCGGGAACACAATATCGTGCCACAGGAGTGATCCTTCTTGAATTGATCCCTGATGTGGGAACCCAATACTGCCTCTTTGACGATCCTCTGCATCTGGAAAAGGTTGAACGGCTTTATGTGGCAGCCGATTCGCTGGCCAAAAAATATGGCAAGCACACTATCCATCTGGGAGGATCTCACCTCGTGGACCGGCTCGGCACAGGAAAGCGTGGTGAATCGACTGTCCGGCACCGGACGCGATTTCCGGGAGAAACGGAACGAAAACATCTGGGGTTTCCCATCCTCCATAATTCAAAATAAGCAGGGACTAATTGGACTAATTGGGGACGGGTTCACATTAATTCAATAATAATTGTTAATCCAAAAAAATTAATGTGAACCCGTCCCCAATTAGTCCCAAATCTACTAGACTCCCTCTTCACATTTTGGTACTCTTTTCAAAGTGTTTTGCAATCATTATTATTACCTGAACGAGGATTATGACGGAACAGGAAATCATTGATTACGCGATTCAGCGGGGTGCCGACCTGGCGGGCTTCGCCTCTGTCGATTGGTGGAACAGAGAAGAACATGCACCGGAGGAATACCGGCCCAGGGCTATCTGGCCGCAGACCAGATCGGTGATTGTCCTGGGAATGGGAATGCCTCTTCCTATCGTGGAAACCACTCCCTCGGTACAACACAGAGATCTCTACAATGCCTGCAACCGCTCTCTCGACGATATCGCCTTCGATCTGGCCAGGTGGCTCGGGCGAAAAGGCCATGCGGCAGTTCCTATTGGAAGAGACGGCTATGCCAACATACACGTCCTGCTGAAAAATCCAAGGGCTGCCTTCTCCCACAATCTTGCCGCCTATTATGCCGGCCTGGGATATATCGGGATCAACAATACCGTGCTCACACGTAAGTTAGGGCCCAGAGTCCGCTTCGTTTCGATATTGACCGATGCCGTTCTTTCCGGAACCGGCCCCATGAATGAACCGCTTTGCATACGATGCGGCGCCTGTTCATCATTTTGCCCCGCCGATGCCCTGCCGATTACAAGGGAAGAATTGCGGGATCCCGCTGTCCCGGTTGCTGAATACGATCGTACCGCCTGTACCCTTTGGGCACGGGAACTTACCAGGAGAGGTTGTTACCCATGCGGCATATGCATTAAAGTCTGTCCAGTGGGCGATGACAGAAAAATTTTCGGGCGCGAAAAGGCAATCGGCCATTATCGAAAGGAACTGGAAACCCCGATCGTAAACGCACCCGATCCCCTGCACCGGTCATGGATGCATATACGGCGCCATGGAAGCAGTCTCTTCGACGAAACGGCCGGACCGCAGGATAGATTCGGGGATATCCTGAGGCGAATCAGGAAAAAAAGCGAAGAGGAAAAAAAATGAGTTCAGCAGACAACAAGCCCTTAGAAATGGCTGTCTTCTGCAATACCTGTTCAAGAGGTCTCGCAGATCTGAAAGATAATCAATCACGTATTTCCTTCGTTTCAAAGATACTTCCTCCATTTCTCAGCCAGGCAGATCTTTTCAGGAAAATCCTTCAAAATATCATCGAGAAGGCCCCCTATCCCAAAATTGAAAAACCGACTATGTTTGTAAACGAAGTGATCCTCCATCTTGATCCAGAGGGTCTGTTTTCCTTGCGTATGTTTCTGTGGAGACCAGGGGAATACGATCCCATTCACGACCACAATTCATGGGGAGTCATCGGACCGGTATCGGGAAAACTGGAAGTGATCAATTATCGGCGCCTCGACCGGGACAGCACTTCCCGTACCCGGCTTGTCGAAAAGGAACGTGGCATCATTGAACCGGGTGGTTACTATCATGTTCTTCCGCTCTATAAAGGAATTCATCAGACGGGAAACCCGACGCGCCGCAGTATGATTCAGATCGGAATTTACGGACAAAGACAAACCAAAAGAAATTATATCAATACCTACGACCTCGCCAGTGGACGCATCTCACCTCTCTATTCACCCAAAGTGGTAAAAAGGCAGCTTGCCGAATCGGCTCTTTTAAATTTGAAAAATGCACGCCCGACTGCAACTGCCTGAAACTGACAAAATTCCGGTCTATTTTGCTTGACAGGCCGGCTGATTATTTATATAGAAGACGCGCCTGTTGAAATAGTCATTACCATTCTTATATGTGCTCAAATGACGTGGCTCCCGTGTATAATCCGAGCAGTGCACGGGGTATTATTGTCTCCAGTCGGGGAAATAATATAGGAAGGATACAAGCCATGAAACCTACCGGAATCCAGCTCGTAGCTGAATTTTTTAACTGCGACTCCGAAATTCTGAATAATAGCGAAATACTCGAGAAAATTCTCAGAGAAAGCATTATCGGCTGCGGAATAGAAATTGTGAGTATCAACAGCCACCTCTACGATCCTATAGGAATTACTTCGATAGCGGTTATCAGTGAATCCCATGTAGCGATTCATACGTATCCCGAGGCCTGCCATGCCTCTTTGGACATTTTTACCTGTTCGAAAGATAATGGAGTATCATTCAGAATTCTGCAGCGCCTTAAAGAAAATTTGGCACCGGGAACGACCCGCGTCGCAGAGATTTCGAGAGGCAATCCCCTTGAAGTTTCGCGGACCAACTGGATTACCGATGATACAGGATCAACGGGTTTTGATATCAGATATCATATACAGGATGAAATTTTTTATCTCAAATCGGTGTATCAGGAGATAAAGATAATAAATAACGAAAGCTTCGGAAGAATGCTCTTTTTGGATAACGATCTTCAGATTGCCGAGTTCGACGCCCACATCTATAATGAATGCATGGTCAGACCGCTGATTGAGTCCGGCATTCCTCTTCAAAATGTGGCGATACTGGGCGGCGGAGACGGAGGCGTTCTCTATGAGCTTCTAAAATATAATCCAGGGAAAATCACTCTTGTAGATATAGACGAAGCAGTAGTGGATGCCTGCAACACATATCTCAGGGAAATCTGTCACGATGCATTCGAAGATAAGCGGGTAGAGGTCGTATATGACGACGTGTTCCGCTTTCTCGCTCAGGGCCGGCACTATGATGCGATAATCTATGATTTGACAATGCATCCAGAGGCGTTCATCAACAGAAAACGGGATACCTATTTAAATGATCTCTTTAGCAGGATAAAAGCCTCTTTACACAAGAATGGCATAATCTCAGCACAATGCTGCTCAGCGTATGATTATGATACGCTGGATATGACTGCAAATCTGCTGGGGAAATTTTTCCGTGACATTAGAATGACCGAAAGCTACATACCTTCATATTGCGTGCCATGGACATTTGCCTTTGGTAATACTTGAATGTGTATAGGGGGTATTTTGAAGCAGGTCAATAAAAAAGGGGGCAATTTACATTGCCTCCACCTTTTGTTGATCTAATTCAACAAAATCATTCGGCGTATATCAATTTGATATTCCCGAGTTCAACCATTTCTTCATGCTCCACCGCCCCGTAGAAATCAATGACATTTTTTACCGGGCCATGGATTTCACCTTTAGCCTTAATTTCATATTCATGAAGCGGTGCATAGGCCTCTATGCCCCTCCCCTCAGGCATCACTTTTTCGTCCGGCCCCTTCCCCTTTTCAATCCTCAGCCCCTCCGGAAGAGACCCGAAAAGCTTTTTCAGTTTTTCGCCCAGTTCTCTCGAATAGGCCTTGTACTCGAAAGAAAAATAAGCATCGCAGACTTCTTTGACTGATACGACTTTAAGCTCGTCTTTCAATCCTCTATTTTCTATAGCTCTGTTGATCATATCGTGAAATCCGGAACCGACGATAAGAGTAACCTTGCCCCCCTTTGCACCGATCAGACGCATGAGCTGTCCGAATTTACTTTCGTTTTCCAGATAGTGTTCTTCACTGAAGATAGCTTCTCCCTTGATTCCTTTTCCCTCGCAAAATCCGAGGACAAATCCTTTCATCAGATCAAAAGACCCTTTTACAACTACCTCATAGTATTTTCTCATCATTTTTGAATCACCTCACTTCTCGATGCGTTCGCCATTAAAAGAATACAAATGTCACAACAAGAAACACAGGAATCAAAATGGGAATCGAATAGCGTATCATATATCCGAAAAAGCTTGGCATACTTATACCCGCCTCCTCGGCAATCGATTTGACCATGAAGTTGGGTGCATTTCCGATATAGGTGTTTGCGCCCATGAAAACCGCCCCCGCAGATATCGCCTTCAGATACGTAATGAAGGCAGGATTACAGGTTTCTGAAGCCGTTGCAACAGCCCCTGGAATACATGCCTCGGTCAGTCCCAGCTTGCCCAGTGCCAGATTAAAAAAAGTAAGATACGTAGGTGCATTGTCAAGAAATGAAGAGAGAGCGCCGGTGACCCAGAAATAATGACCCGGGTTTCTTACCGCTTCCACAAGGCCGGCCATCGCACCGTGACTCCCTGCTTTTAAAATCGCCAAGGCGGGAATGATTGTCATGAAAATGCCTGCAAAGAGCTTCGCCACTTCGATAATCGGGAACCAGCTGAAATCGTTTGCTTCGCGCAGCCGCTTCGGTGTCAACACAAGAGAAAGAGCGCCCATTATCAGAATGCCGATATCCCGTGCAATGTTCTGGTATCCCACGTGAATGCCGAGCACATTTACCTGGTCTGCTCTCCAGGCCCCGCTCATAAGGACAAGAGAGATAACGCCGAGAAGAAAAAGGAAATTAAAGGTTCCCTCAATTTTAAAAGGCACCTTTTCTTCTTCATTCGACGGGACTTTCCCTTTTTTCTTGTCTTTCCTGTACAAGATCGTATCCAGTATGAAAAAAATCGCCAGCAGGATCACCGAAGACAAAATCATATGAGGCAGAAGTGCCTTCGTTACCCAGAAGAAGGGAACATTATGCAAAAAACCGAGGAAGAGCGGCGGATCGCCGAGGGGGGTCAGTGAACCTCCGATATTTGCCACGAAAAATATGAAAAAGACAATCACATGAACTTTGCTCGCCCTGTCCTTATTCGCTCTGAGCACAGGCCGGATCATTACCATTGCTGCTCCCGTAGTCCCCACCCATGAGGCCAGTAGCGTACCTATGAGAAGCATGATTGTGTTTACTACCGGAGTCCCCCTGTAGGATCCTCCGACCACAATTCCTCCCGCGATGGTAAAAAGCCCCCATAGAAGGATTATAAAAGGTATGTAGTCTATCAGATAGATGTGGATAATTTCATGAAACGCTGTACCTTTATATGCGAAAAGAAAAGGAACGGCAAAAAGAATTGCCCAGAATGCAGAGACTTTTCCAAAATGGTTGTGCCAGAAATGCGGGACCAGCAGGGGACAAAGTGCTATTGACAGAAGGATACCTGCAAAGGGTATGACCGTCCAGACAGGCAATTCCGTTCCTATTGAATGGACGGCCGCTGCCGTTTCGGAAGCATCCGAAATCGCCGGCATCAATACCGTCAGCAAAAAAAGGATTACCGGAAAGGCTGTATATATAACACATGAATATCGCTTTACCTGACACATACTGTAACTCCTTCTGTTACGGCAAAAAACAAGCCAAGTGAGACTGCTCCTTGGCTGTGATCTTTTTTAATCTCTATTTATCATTTCCCCAAGCAAACTTCCTTTCCGGGCTAAAGTAACTTCTTCCGCAAGAATAATCCTTGCTTTTCCAGAAAAGGAAATTAAGCCATTAGGGATCATCGCCTGGATGTCATTACAGCAGTTACGCCTTTTCCGCAACTTTCAGCCGCACTTTGGCTTTATTTAAACTGGCGCTCACTTTTTCGTAGTCCTTATCATCTTTACTTAATTTCGCCAGCTCCGATTCCAGTTCTTCAGTTTCACGCCTCATTTTTTCCGTATCTATCATATCACTGCGCTCGCAGCTTTCGACCAGAACGGTTACTTTTTCTCCCGTTACTTCGGCGTATCCGTCACCTATTGCGTAGTAGGTTTTTTTGTTGTTCTTCGTGTGGTCCAGCTCTCCACACTGAACTGCACTCAGAAGCGGCGCATGTCCGATGAGTACTCCGAATGCACCTTCGACACCGGGTATAGTAACTTCTTCCACCTTATCACTGAATGCCATTTTTTCGGGTGTCACTATCTCCAACAGCAATTCGTCAGCCATTTTGTCATACCTCCGAGCCCGTTTTTACTCTTGTGAAAGTCTCTGGGCTTTCTCGATCACTTCTTCAATGCCGCCGACCATATAAAATGCCTGCTCGGGAAGATCGTCATGCTTGCCGTCAAGAATTTCCCTGAAGCCTTTTACTGTATCCTGAACGGATACGAATTTACCTTCAGTTCCTGTAAACTGTGCGGCAACAAAAAACGGCTGCGAAAGGAATCTCTGTATTTTCCTCGCTCTGCTGACTGTCAGTTTGTCTTCCTCCGAAAGTTCATCCATTCCAAGAATGGCAATGATATCCTGGAGATCTTTATATTTCTGCAGTATCATCTGTACTTCCCGAGCCGTCTGGTAGTGTTCCTCACCCAGAACATTCGGATCGAGAATTCGGGACGTCGAGTCCAGCGGATCCACGGCTGGATAAATTCCAAGTTCAGCGATAGGCCTGGAAAGAACCACCGTTCCGTCAAGGTGCGCGAACGTTGTTGCCGGCGCCGGGTCGGTCAGGTCGTCTGCAGGCACATATACGCACTGTACCGCCGTAATCGATCCTTTATTCGTCGATGTGATCCGTTCCTGAAGTTCGCCCAGGTCCGTTGCAAGTGTAGGCTGGTAACCAACCGCTGAAGGCATTCGTCCCAGAAGCGCCGACACCTCTGAACCTGCCTGTGTGAAGCGGAATATATTATCGACAAAAAGCAGCACGTCCTGACCTTCTTCATCCCTGAAGTATTCCGCCGCCGCCAGTGCCGTCAATGACACACGCGCTCTCGCTCCCGGAGGCTCCGTCATCTGCCCGTAGATGAGCGCAGCCTGCCCGATAACTCCCGATTCCTTCATTTCGAGATAAAGATCGTTGCCTTCCCGCGTTCTCTCACCCACGCCGGCAAACACTGATATTCCTCCGTGATGCATGGCGATATTATGGATCATTTCCATCATTACCACAGTTTTGCCGACACCGGCGCCACCGAACATGCCCATCTTGCCTCCCCGGGGAAAGGGAACCAGAAGATCTATAACTTTCACGCCTGTTTCGAGAACATGCACCGAGGTGTCCTGCTCCATAAAAGTTGGCGCATCCCTGTGAATCGGTGCGGTGTTCTTTATATCTATGGGACCCAGCCCGTCCACAGGCCGTCCTACCACATTGAGAATCCTGCCCAGACATTCTTTCCCTACAGGGACCTTGATAGGCTCTCCTGTATCTTTCGCGGTCATTCCGCGCACCAGACCGTCGGTTACATCCATGGCGATACAGCGGACGACATTATCACCCAAATGCTGCGCGACTTCCACAACGAGATTGTCTTCCTCTTCACTGATCGAAGGATTTGTAATCCAAATTGCATTTAAAATGTTGGGAAGTTTCCCTTCCTCAAATTCTACGTCCACAACAGGACCAATTACCTGCACAATTCTTCCTGTATTCATCCTTATCTCCTTACATGTTCTATGTCCGGATTGATTAACCTTTGCTATACAGATCTACGAAGATTTCGCCAATGCTTCCGTGCCGCCCACAATATCCATCAGCTCGGCGGTAATCGCAGCCTGTCGGGCCTTATTGAATTTCAAAGTCAAACTTTCTATCATCTCCTCGCAATTGCTTGTTGCATTTTCCATAGCGACCATCCGCGCTCCATGTTCGCCTGCAGATGTCTGCAACAGCGCATTGAATGTCTGCACCTTCAGATACATCGGAATAATCTGCGCAAGGAGTTCTTCCTCCGACGGCTCATAGATATATCCTCCGAATGATTCGCCCTTTTCATCACTGAAATCTTCGGGCGAAAGCGGAAGCAGTTTCATCATTTTCGGCTTTTGCGATGCTACATTCCTGAATTCATTATACGCCACATGAAGTTCATCATATTCCTCAGATATAAAAGCCGGAATCACTTCCTCTCCCAACGCAACCGCAAGACTCATATCGAAACTTCCAAGCACATCGATGTGATAGGAAAGTATATTTTCCTTTTTTTTGAAGTAATCGCGTCCCTTTTTGCCGACTGCAATGACAGACACTTCTTTTCCTTCCTTCTTTTTCTCTCTTATGAAGCCTTCAGCCATTTTAATTACGTTGGTATTAAATCCTCCGCAAAGGCCTCTGTCTGAAGTTATAAGAAGGAGCCGTATCCTTTGGGATTCTCTCACGGCTAAAAGCGGATTTGTCGTGGACATTACCCTCGATGCCAGGCTATTTAAAACCTCCAATACCTTTTCCGCATAAGGTTTGAAATTTTCCATGCGGACCTGCGCGTTTTTCAGTTTGGAAGCAGCCACCATGTTCATGGCTCTCGTAATTTGCTTCGTTTTCTCTACGGCCTGGGTTTTTCTTCGTATATCCCTTAATGATTCAGCCATTAATTCGCACTCCCGTTACACGAATAGATCAAGCACTATTATCCTCTCATTATGCTGAGGCAAAAACGGAATCAAATTCTGTCAGTGCAGCTCTCAATTTCTCTTCCAGTTCGGAATCAATTGTTTGCTTTTCGTCTATTTGATTCATAATCGGCGTGTGTTTACTGTTGAAATAGCTCAAGAGCTGGCTTTCATATTCCTTAAGCGTATCAACTGCATATTTATCCACAAACCCGCGGACGGCCGCAAAAAGGACAACAACCTCTTCTGCAAGCGACATCGGCCGATACTGAGGCTGTTTTAATATTTCGACTAAGCGCGCTCCCCGGTCCAGTTGTGCCTGAGTCGCTTTATCGAGGTCGCTTCCGAACTGGGCAAAGGACGCCAATTCACGGTACTGAGCCAAGTCAAGTTTCAGCGTGCCGGCAACTTGTTTCATCGCTTTTACCTGAGCCGCTCCACCGACTCTCGAAACCGAAAGGCCTACATTGATGGCGGGCCTTACGCCGGAGTAAAAAAGGTCTGGTTCAAGGTATACCTGACCATCGGTAATTGAAATCACGTTGGTCGGAATAAATGCAGAAACATCTCCCGCCTGCGTTTCGATGATTGGAAGAGCGGTTAATGAGCCGCCACCAAGCTCTTTATTTACACGGGCGGCACGCTCAAGAAGCCGGGAATGGTTGTAAAAGATATCTCCAGGATATGCTTCCCGCCCGGGAGGCCTCCTCAGAAGCAGTGAGATCTGCCGATAGGCGACAGCCTGCTTTGAAAGATCGTCATACATTATGAGGGCATCCTGCCCCCTGTCTCTGAAATATTCACCAATGCTGCATCCGGCAAATGCTGAAATATATTGCAAAGTCCCCGGATCACTTGCGCATGCTGAAATTACGCATGTATAGCTCATTGCATCATGTTTTCTCAGCGATTCAACCACCTGTGCAACCGTTGATTTCTTCTGTCCGATTGCCACATAGATACATTTGACACCCGTTGACTTTTGCCTGATTATGGCATCGATACAGATTGCAGTTTTTCCGATCTGGCGGTCGCCGATAATCAGTTCACGCTGGCCCCTTCCGATAGGGGTCATTGCATCGATTGCCTTGAGACCTGTATAGAGAGGCTGGTTGACAGGCTGGCGATGGATTACGCCCGGGGCAACCATTTCGATACGGCGGGTCTCCTTTGCATCGATCGGCCCCTTACCGTCGATTGGCTGTCCTGTTCCGTCTATGACGCGGCCAAGAACTTCCTCGCCCACGGGAACCTCGGCGATTCTTCCTGTTCTCTTGACAATATCACCTTCCTTGATATGTGTGTCGTGCCCGAGGATGGCGACACCCACATTATCCCGTTCCAGGTTGAGCACCATCCCCAATATTCCCCCGGGAAACTCAAGAAGTTCCATAGCCATTGCATTTTCTACACCATACACTCGGGCAATGCCATCACCGACGGATAATACGGTTCCAGTCTCGCTTATATCGAGCTTTTTCTCATATGCCTTAATCTGCTTTGATATTATCTGTGTTATTTCTTCTGCCCTGATTGCCTCCATCCTCTACATCTCCTCCCTTATGAGTTCCCTTATACTCATGAGTTGAGTCTTTATACTCCCGTCATACAGGGTATCGCCGACTCTCACGACGATTCCGCCAAGCAGCGTCGTATCTTCCTCAACAGCCATCTCGATATTTTTCCTGGTTATACCTTCCAGGCGGGCCTTTATTTTTTCCGCAAGATCAGCAGACAAAGGAAACGCCGTTCTCACATTTACACGCACTTTATTTAAAAGCTGATCGCGATATTCCCTGAAACAATTCTCTACATCCAGAAGAATATCTATTCTGCGCTTATCAGCCAGCAGCTTCAAGAAATTAGCCGTAATGCCGGTTATTTTTATTCTCGACAACACTTCTTCCATGACAGCTTTTTTATCATTCTGATCGAAAATGGGATTGGCAAAAAAATCCGTCAGATTTTTATTTTCTTTTAACATCGAAGCGAATCTATCCAGTTCGCCATAGATCGTCTCAACAGAATCTTCCTCTTTCGCTATTTGGAAGAGGGCCTTTGCATATCTTTTTGCAATCTCGCTCTGTATCAATTTCGGCTCACCATCCTATCCAAAAAGTCACTGACCATGGAATCATGATCTTTCTTTCCAATATTCTTTTTAAGGATTTCCTCGGCCATCTGAACTGATAATTCCGTAGCTTCCGCCCTCAATTCAGTAACAGCTCTTTTGAACTCCTGTTCGATCCGTGCTTTCGCATCTTCCTTCATTTTATCGGCGGTGACTCTAGCTTCGGCGATTATTTTTTCTTTTTCCTCGGCTCCCTGTGATTTGATCGTTTCAGCGATACCGCTTATCTCTGCGGATGCCTTCTCTATTTTTGCGTTATATTCGTCAAGCTTTTTCTGTGCCTCTTCCCGGGCAACATCGGCTTCTTCAAGAGAAGCTTTTATATCAGAACGCCGGCCTACCAAATACCCTTTTATTCCTTTCGCTGTCAGCTTATAGATGACGACCGCCAAGATAATGAAGTTAAGTATGCGCCAACCGAAATTCGCCAGCTGGCCACCATGTTCGGCGCCTTCTCCTCCCGCAGACGCATACGTTATGCCGGCCGTCAAAATAATAATTGCCAAAACACAGACGGCTCTTTTCATTGGACCTTCCTCCCCAATACCTTCTCGGATATCTCAAGGGCGATTGCGTGTGTCTGATCTTTCAAAGTTCGCCTTGCATGTTCCTTTTCGGCAGACACCTTGTCCTTGAAGTCCTGAATCATCTTCGTGATTTCATCTCTTGCTCCGGCAAGGATTCTCTTTCCTTCCTCGGCGCCTTCATTTTTAATCTCTTCTCGCCTTTCCAATGCTTCAGCCCTCACGCGGCGAAGCGTTTCTTCATAATCGGCCATTTTCCGGGCTATAAGGTCATCGTATGAATCCACTGTCGTTTTTGAATCGTCGACGCGCTTCTTCCTCGTTTCCAAAACCTTCATTATCGGTTTGTAAAGAATCGCATTAAGAATAAATATCAAGATTATAAAATTGATAATCTGAATAAGGAGTGTCGAATTAAGGTCTATCATCCTATCACCTCTTATAGAACACCCGAAAAGGGTAAGACAGATAAAAAATACAGAAAAAAAGTCCAAGAATACTTGTCAGAAATCGGGCAGGTAATAATCATAACTCTCGAATGTTGTCAAGCATTTTTTGACCGTCGGTCACAAAATAGGCGTCAAACACAGGAAACAAAAGTAAAAAGGGAGAAAAACCGGCTTCAAGGACCATAGCTGACCCGTAGCCTGTGTATCTACGATTGCAATACGAATCTCCTCATGCTTACATTCATCATAAGCCCGGCAGAAATCATTAAAACCACAAGAGAAGAACCGCCGTAACTCAAAAAAGGAAGCGGAATTCCAACAACCGGCAGAAGGCCCAGCACCATTCCGATATTGATAAACATGGCCCAGAATATAGATATACTTGCACCATACGCGATCAGCAGTCCGGGCAGATCTCTCGCTCTTCTCCCGATCCTGAATCCCCATAGAATCAATGCTATAAAAAGGACAATTAAAATCATGCCTCCGAGAAAACCCCATTCCTCGGCAAAAACCGAAAAGACGAAATCCGTCTGCTGCTCCGGAAGGAATTTCAATTGGCTCTGCGTCCCTTTCAAAAATCCTTTTCCTGTTATCCCCCCTGATCCTACTGCAATCATTGACTGAATTATATGATATCCGGAACCCAAAGGATCAAGTTCCGGGTTTAAAAAAGTAAGAAGCCTTTCTTTTTGATAGTCCTTCATAAAGATCCATAGCAGCGGAAGAAGAAAAATACCTGTTCCTGCAAGAACAGCCAGAGTCTGTTTCCGTACACCTACGAACAGAACGATTGAAAAAAAGAGAATCATCAAAAAAAGTGCAGTTCCAAGATCGGGCTGCTTCAATATTAAAAGGGATGGAATCAATACAATACAGAAAGGGATAAGAAGGCTTCCAAGTGTATAGCCGTCCTGTGCCTTGTGTTCGTCTATGAATTTCGTCAAGGCTATAATCATCGTCAATTTAACCAATTCAGAAGGCTGGAAGGAAAATCCCAAAACGACCAGCCATCTCTGCGAACCGTTCGTAATATGACCATAAAGAAAAACTGCCAGTAAAAGAAGAATGGAAAAGCCGTATATTAAATATCCGTATCTCACGAAGACGTGGTAATCCACTGAAAATGCCAGTATCATGAGGCCGGTTCCCAACATTATCCAATATATCTGTTTCATGTAAGGAGGATTTATTATTGAATTGTGAAGATTATGCCCGGCACTGTAGAGGTTTACAAGTCCTATGGCACAAATTGAAAGAACAAATATAGGCAATACCCATTCAAAATTCAATACAACTCTTCGGTCGATTTTCATAACCCATTTACTCCCAAACTGGCGGATTTTGACTCGGCTTTTTTTCCTGCCAATGTCCGTTAAATATGTCCCTTCGCGTCCGTTTCCCCTAAGCCATCCCCACCGGAAACTCAAATCGGATTCTGAGATGTTTCTTTCTTGTGCGCCTGAATCAGATCCTCACCGGAATTTCGCTTCTTTTTTAATTCAAAATACCTGTCCAGCACTTTTCGGGCTATAGGTCCCGCCGCTGAACCTCCGTGTCCGCCATGCTCTACGATCACTCCTATTGCAATTTCCGGCTCTTCTTTCGGGGCAAAACAGACAAACAGCGCATGATCCCTGAATTTGTAGGGAATCTTTTCCTCATCTTCTTCAGCTCCCTCTTCGGGAAGCCCTATCACCTGAGCCGTTCCCGTTTTGCCGCAGACATCACGTTCTTCTCTCAAAAGCGCCTTCCCGGTACCTCTTGGTTCATTCACCACTCCCCAGAGGGCTTCTTTCAGAAGGGTCAGATTCTTTTCACTTACAGGAAGTGTGCCATCGACAATCGGACCGAACTCCTTGATTACCTCCCCCGATGGTGATTCAATGCGTTGTATAATCCGGGGTGTATATAACGTCCCTCCGTTCGCAATCGCGCAATAGGCCCTGATAAGCTGCAATGGGGTAATGAGAATAAATCCCTGACCAATAGAGAAAGATATTGTTTCTCCCTTCTGCCAGGGTTCATTAAATCGCTTGAGCTTCCATTGACCTGAAGGTACCAGTCCACCGCGCTCCCCCGTAAGCTCAATTTCGGTTTTTTTACCGAGCCCGAAGTTACGCGCATATTCTGCAAGCGTTTCAATCCCGATTTGAGCTCCAAGATTATAGAAGTAGACGTCGCAAGACTGAACTATCGCCTGATGCAAACCGATTTCACCATGACCGCTTTTTTTCCAGCACCGGTATGTATGATTGCCCAGCCGGAATGTCCCGTTGCAGAAAAATGATGTTCCCGGTTTGATCAAACCTTCTTCAAGGGCGGCCGCCGCGATAATCAATTTAAAAGTGGAGCCGGGCGGATACTGTCCCTGAACAGCCCTGTTCTGCAAAGGACTTAGTTCATTTGTGAACAGATCTTCCCAATCTCCCGCCGATATGCCTCTGTTAAAAAGATTCGGATTAAAGGAGGGTTTGCTCATCATTGCCACAAGCGAGCCATCATTAGGATTCATTACTATTATGGATCCCGCTTTTTTATCGAAGGCCTCCCAGCACGCCTCCTGGAGTTCGCTGTCTATGGTGAGCACCACATTGGAACCTGGTACTGCTTCCATTCTGTTAAGAATCTTAAGCTTGCGTCCCGTCACATTAACTTCTATCTGCTCTCCTCCCGATTTTCCCTTCAAATATTGATCAAACCTTTGTTCCACCCCCGATTTTCCCACGATATCATCCGAACGGTAGCCGTTATATGATTTCTTCAGCAATTCCGGTGTGCTGATTTCGCCTACATATCCCAGCACATGGGCTGTAAGAGGCCCCTTCATATATTTTCTGACGGGAATGACATCGACAACTATTCCGGGAAGATCAGCAAGGTTAGTTTCAACTATTGCCACTTTATCCCACATGACATCATTCTCCAGTTTAACGGCTGCAAAGGGCTTTTTAACGCATAAGGCATCAACATTTCCGGAAAAAGAAAGATTTTTGTCGGCATACAGGCGTTTGAGCGATTCTGTGACCGCCTTTATATTCCTTGCTTCCTCGGGTATTATGGAAATATCAAAAGAAGGGTGGTTATCTACGAGAATATTCCTGAACGAATCTATTATTAAGCCCCGTAACGGTTTTATTTCATGTACACGAATCCTGTTATTCTCCGATCGTTGACGCAGATCACTTCCGCTAAGTATCTGAAGCTGCCACAGTCGGAAAACAAGAATCGAAAATGCCGCCAGGATTACTAATCCGGCAATCCGGAACCTCGTCCTGAAATCTGATGGTGCATATTTGTCAAGTTTGCTGTGATTCTTTGACATTCAGGAATACTCCTGCCTTATCGAATAATTCAAAAAAGAACGGACCGGCCGCAGCCAAAATCGCTCCTTGAATGATAAATTTCCCCAAATAAATGAGACTTGCAGCGTTTTCGCATGAATAACTAAATGCCACTACAGCGGCAATTTCTCCCGTAAATGACGCGAGGAAGGTGAAGATCATGATGAAAATATAATTCTCGGCAAAAATTCGAAAAGACATGATCCTTGAAACCAAAAAAACAACCATATACAAGATCACAAAAAAGCAGGGGACGGTGCTTACCATTGAATCAATGCAAAAGCCCAGGAGAAAAGACAGATATGCTCCCCTAAATATACTGAGCCGAAATCCTGCAAAAATGGTCAAAATGAGTGACAGCTCGAGACTTATTTTTCCCATGAAAAGCAGATCAAAAAAGGTGATTTGAAATCCTACGAGGATAAAGGCTATGAAAGGCGCCAGGAAATAGAATATCATTTGTCGTTTTCCCTGATATCGGTGATCACCAGAACTTCTTCAATTTTGGTTACATTTACGGCAGGTCGTACCTTTATTTCCTGAAAGAGACCCGCCTCACTCTTTTTGATTTCGCTGATTTCTCCCAAAAGCAAGCCCTTAGGAAAAACACCGGCGAGACCCGATGAGACAACGACATCTCCTACAGCAACTTCTTCGGTTCTCGGCACATATTTCAATATGCAGTGCATTCCATCACATCCTTCCAGAATGCCCCTTATCCTCTGTCTCTGGACAAAAACATCGATGCGGCTGTTATAGTCAACCAACAGAAGAACTTTAGCCGAATTCCACGATACTTCTATGATTTTACCTACTACGCCATCGGCCGCCATAACCGGATCGCCGATCTTCACACCATCAGTTGCACCCCTGTCGATTACAAATGATTTAAAAAGAGATGCACGGTCCCGCCCGACAACTCTTGCAGCTACTAACGGCAATTCGATTTGCTCTTTTAATTCCAGAAGCTTTCGAAGCCTCAGGCACTCAAGAGTCATTTCTCTTGTCCGGTTCACTTCCCCCGCAAGGGCGGAAAGCTGACGTTTCAGATCCCTGTTTTCCTCTTGCACCTCCAGCAAGAGGATATATTTTTGCCACATGGACTTGGCAGAACTGAATGTGTTAACGACGATACCCTGAAAAGGGGAGACGGATTCGATTACCAGTTTTCTTAAAAAAGACGTTTCGTTTTTCGATTTATCCGCATGCGCAAAAAAAGTGATAAGGAATACGGCAGCTATTATTAAAAAAATTGTAACGATATGATTCTTCCAAAAAAAAGACATCCGGCACCCGGCGACTGCATGTCAAAAGCAGATAATGATTGAAAATGAATCGGCTCAACAGACTAAAAAATCGAACTCCGGCTTACAGTTGAATGGATACTTCACGAAGGAGATCCAGCTCGTTCAGAGCAATACCCGCTCCTCTGGCAACGGTGGATAGGGGGTCATCCGCAACGGTTATCGGAAGGCCTGTTTCTTCTCTCAGCAATACATCCAAATTTCTCAAGAGCGCGCCCCCACCGGTCAGCACGATACCTCTGTCCACAATATCGCCTGCCAGTTCCGGAGGCGCATTTTCGAGTGCATTGCGGACACTGTCCACGATAATTCCGACAGGCTCCGTAATGGCTTCCCGAATCTCCTCCGAATTTATTTCGATGATTTTCGGTATCCCGGAAATCAGATCCCGCCCTTTGACATCGACAGTGCGAAGCTCGTCATCTGCATAGGCGCAACCGATCGAAGTTTTGATCATTTCGCCCGTCCTTTCACCTATGAGAAGACTGTATTTTCTTTTCATATACTGAACGATCGCATCATCCATCTTATCTCCGGCCACTCGAACGGACTTTGAATAGACTATTCCTGCAAGCGATATGACGGCAACTTCCGTCGTGCCTCCCCCGATATCGACGACCATAGAGCTTACCGGTTCACTCACGGGAAGGCCGGCTCCTATTGCTGCAGCCATTGGTTCTTCGATGAGATAAACCTCGCGGGCGCCTGCCGATTCGGCCGTCTCTTTTACGGCTCTCCGTTCAACCGGCGTAATTCCTGAAGGGATTGAAATGATAATTCTAGGCCTTACAAGGGCTTTTCTGTTGTGGACCCGCAGAATGAAATGATGAAGCATTGCTTCCGTGATTTCAAAATCAGCAATGACACCGTCTCTCATAGGGCGTATGGCGACTATATTACCAGGCGTCCTTCCAAGCATCTTTTTGGCTTCGGTACCTACTGCAAGTACTTTTTTTACACCTTTTAAATCACGATGGACAGCGACGACCGACGGCTCGCTCAGTACAATCCCCTTTCCTCTCACCGATACGAGAGTATTTGCAGTACCCAAATCAATCGCCAGATCATTGGAAAATATGCCAAGAATATAGTCAAACAACAATACCTTATCCTCCTTTTTTCCCTTGGATTTGTTCTATCCTATACAGCATTTCAGGGGGCTAATCAATTAAAAAACTATTGCATTTTACCGGGGAGTGTACTACTAAAGCGGCCAGAAAAGTTTCTATAACAATAGGGGGTTACATCCGTAAATGTTACAACTGATGCGTAAGCATGCCAGAAACTGGCTGATGAAGGTGATATTGGGCATCATCATAGTCGTTTTTATATTTTATTTCGGGTCAATGAGGGGTCAGGACAAAGCGGAGACGATTGCAAAGATTGACGGAATGCAAATAGCCCGTGCGGAATATATCAAAGAATATGAAAATCTTCTTGAGTTATATCGGCAGCAATATGGGGACAGGCTCAGCGAAAGGTTTTTTAAGACATTCGATCTCAAACAGCAGGCATATAACAATCTCATGGACAGAATGGTCATACTCGCAAAAGCAAATGATCTGGATATCCAGGTGAGCGATGAAGAAATAAAAAAATCGATTGTTTCGTATCCGGCTTTTCAGCGGAACGGGACCTTCGATCCCGTTCTATATGAGCGGATACTTGCATATCAAAAAATCGCTCCCGAAGAATTTGAAGAAGGGCAAAGAGAGTTTCTTAAAATCAGGAAACTTGAGCGTTTGATCAAGGAATCGGTGAAGGTTACCGACGAGGAAGCGCTGGACATTTACCGCATGCAAAATGAATCAATTAATCTTGAATTTATTAAAATTAACACTGACCAGTTTGAAAACGGGATAAACCCGTCGGAAGACGACCTGAAAACCTTTCTGAAGAATAAAGAAGAAAATTTTCGCATACCAAGACAGGTAAAGCTGGAGTATATCGAAGTTCCCGCAGCCGGTTTTATGGAATCTTTCAAAATTTCCGAGGAAGAAATCGAAGAATATTATCGATATAATAAAGACGAATTTGCAAGAGAGGCAAAGACTGAAACAAAAACTGATGAAGAAAAAAAGTCTTCCGAAAAAAAAGAGATAGCGCCTCTCGCCGAAGTGAAAGACACTATACAGCAAAAATTACAGCATATTAAAGGGATGGAAAAGGCGTTTGCCGTTGCCAAGGAAGCTCATGACACAATTTACCAGGAGGATAATTTTCAGCAATATGCCCGGGAGCACTCTTTGAAAATTACAGCAACAGAATTCTTTTCCCAAAATAAGGTACCTGAAAAACTTTTAACAATAGACGGATTATTCACCTGGGCATTCGATCTTAAAGAAGGTGAAATAAGTCCGGTCCTCTCAGATGATGAGGCGCATTACATCCTGAGATTGATTGAAGACAAGCCGTCCTACATACCTCCCCTCGAGGAAGTCAGAAATGAGGTGGAAAAAGAGTATCGTGAGAGCGAATCAATAAAACGGTCCAGAATGAAAGCTGAAGAAATCCTGGATCTTTTGAAGAAGGGAAGTGATTTCGATGCCGTGGCGAAGCAACAGGGAGTCACAACAGGACAGACAGGATTGTTCAAACCGGGCAATGACATACCTGAAATCGGCTTTTCCACGGATATCTTCGGTGCACTATATGAATTATCCGAAAAACATCCCTATCCTGAAACCCCTTTCCTCGTAGACGGAAATTATGTCATTGTCCGTTTCAGGGAACGGGGGAATATCGATGAAGAGGAGTGGGAAAAATCAAAAGAAGAATTAAAAAATTCACTGCGCAATCTTAAAAGAGAAAATTATTTCACCTCCTGGCTTGCCGAAACTCGTGAAACCATGATCCGGAATGGAAGAATCGAAATTGTAAAAGATGCAGAAAATATATAACTACACTTCGCACCATCGGGGGTTAAAAAAGCTCCGTGCACCGTAAGCACGTGTACATTGCTATGGGATACCTCCTCAGGCAGGTTACATTTACAGGGCGAAACACAGCGAAACCGCCATGCACTCATGTAGGCAATTAGCTAATGTATCTGGTATCGCTTCAGTTTTTCTACGTACGTGGTTCTATTGAGATTCAGCAGTTTCGCTGCCTTGTTTTTTATTCCTCCTGCTTTTTTCAATGCCTTGATCAGCAGATCCTTTTCAAAATCACTCATTACAATGTTTATATCAAATCCGTTGTCAGGTATCTGCACATCAGCTTTCACAGTATTTTTTATCACCTCATGTGCGCGGATTTTATCAGGCAGATCTTCCGCATCTATTGAACCCGATCCTTTCATAACGACAAGCATTTCTATTACATTCTGCAATTCCCGCACGTTACCCGGCCACTGGTATCGCAGCATCAGCTCAGCGGCGTCCTTTGTCAGACCGTAAATATTCTTGTTTTTGGATTTTCTGAACACATCGATAAAATATTCAATTAGGACGGGAATGTCTTCCTTGCGCTCTCGGAGCGGGGGGAGATAGATAGGAATAACATTGATACGATAAAAAAGATCTTCCCGAAAGCGCTTCTCTTTTACCGCCTGTTCCAGGTTCTGGTTTGTGGCGGCTATTATCCGTACGTCTGCATCTACGGTTTTCACTCCCCCGATCTTTTCGAACTGTTTTTCCTGGATGACTCTTAAAAGTTTTACCTGTAAGGAGGGGCTCATATCACCTATTTCGTCAAGGAATATGGATCCTCCTTGTGCCAATTCGAACCGGCCGGTCCTGCTCCGTATAGCACCCGTAAAAGCTCCTTTTTCATGGCCGAACATTTCGCTTTCAAGCAGTTCCTCGGGAATAGCACCGCAGTTAACTGTAATAAGAGGTCCCGCTCTTCTTTCGCTATTGAAATGAAGCGCCCGTGCAACCAACTCTTTGCCCGTACCGCTTTCTCCGTAGATGATTACCGTACTGTCCGTTACGGCAACTTTTTTCATAGCTGCAAATACGGAATGCATGCAACTGCTGTAACCAATTATTTTTCCAAAATCGAATTTGTCCCTGAGCTGATCTTTCAAAGCCTCATTCTCATCTTTAAGCTGAGCAAATGAAAGAGCTCTTTGCAAGGACAACTTTACCCGGTCATCTTTGATCGGCTTTGTGATATAGTCGAAGGCGCCCAGTTTCATGGCCTCTACCGCGCTTGATACCGAAGCGTATCCTGTAATTACCACGACTACTGTTTCCGGATATCGTTCTTTAAGAAATTTAAGAAGTTCCAAACCGCTCATATGGGGCATTTTAAGGTCAGTAACCACCAGATCATACTGCCTGTGCACAAATGCTTCCATTGCTTCCTTACCATCTGAACAGGCGACAATCTCCCGTCCTTCTTCCGAAAGAATTTCCACAAGATTTTCCCTGTTGAGAACGTTATCTTCTGCAATGAGTATTCTGAATTTCTTCATATCTTCATCAGTAAAAGGATTGATTCAGGGCATAACTGCAAAGCCGCCTACCTCATGTACAGTTGAAGGTGAGGTAATTTGATTTTCAACTAGAAATTCCGGTAATGTGAACAACTTTCGTAATTCAAGATAAGGTGATGTAAATAAAAATGAACAAATAGTCAATAATAAATCCTTGTAAAATGCCGATTGAACCATAAAAAGATCACTCGCCCCAAATCGCATAAATTCAAAAAATATTCCTCATGAAATTTCCCGGAAGAATTAAATCCGGATAATTGTACACTTATATAATATATGAGGACTTTCCCGAAAATATAATAAAAAAATGGTTAAAGTTTAATGCCCATTCTGCCGATAAATGATTAAAATGACGGAAAGGGTGTAAATGTGACTATATCACCTTACCAGGTCGAAAATGTTCTAAGGGCGTACGCCAAGCAGAGCAATTCGAGACGGTCCGCTTTCGGTGCAGCCGAACCAAAGCACATACACCGGGATATCGTGTCTCTTTCCGGACAGACAAAAGAAGGAGCATATGACAAGATTTCCTACAGTCTTCTTGATATAATTCTACACGTAAAAAAATGAAATAGTGTGTATGGCGGTGCATAATCAACAGGAGGCGAAATCGATACTGGTAGTAGATGACGATAACGCTACTCGTGAGCTCATTATTGAAACATTACACAGTGGAGGATATTTAAATACAAGAGAATTCAATAACGGGCTCGAAGCCTTTGAATCGTTCCGTGAATCGGGATGTGAACTTATTATCAGCGATCTGAAGATGCCTGGCATAAGCGGCATGGAGCTTCTTAATAAAGTCAAGGAGTATAATCCGAGTATTCCCGTAATCATAGTTACCGGTTACCCTTCGATCGGCGGTTCTGTGACCGCTATGAAAAAAGGAGCAGTTGATTTCCTTTCAAAGCCGTTTGATCCCGATGACCTTCTGTTTAAAGTAAACCTTTACCTCAAAGAAAAATCAATTCTTGCCGCCGATGCTGTTGACTGCGAAGACTCTAATTGGAAATTCAAGGAAAAAATAAGAGAGCTGTCCACAATAAACGTTATTTACGATCGCATTGAAACTATGAAAGGCGGCAATGAGGAAATATTCAGGGAAATAGTATTGCTTGCCCTTAATGTTACAGGTGGAGACCGTTGTCTTCTGGTTCTTTTTGACGAAACTGAACATACTTTTTACAGAAAGACATATGAAACAAAAAGCGGAGTCTCCAAAGAGGAAGAAAGCACACTTTTAAACAAACTGAAAGGCGTCTTCATAAAAGTTATCTCAGAAAAAAAGGCCCTGCTGACAGGTTCTGATGAAAATTCCGACATCTTATGTTGTACTATTTCGGTTCCTCTGATGATTCGCAACAAAGTATTCGCCCTGCTTACTGTTACAAATGACAATCCTGCGCGTACTTTTGGCCAGAAAGATCTTTCATTTCTTCAGAATCTGACAGCACGTGCATCCCTTCACCTTGAGAATACATTGCTTTACGAAAGTCTCTTCGGAAGTATAATGGACACCTTTGAATCATTGATCCATTCAATTCACGCTCGTGATCATTATACAGAGCGTCATTCACAAAATGTGACGACGCTTGCCCTGCGTACGGCCCGTGCTTTGAGGCTTTCGGCGTATGAAACGGAATCACTGAAAACAGCCTCTCTTTTACACGATATCGGTAAAATCGCCATCCCCGATCATATCCTCCTTAAGCCGGGCCATCTGACACCCGATGAATATAAAATCATCATGAATCATTCCGTAATCGGGGAAAACATAATCAAATCACTCGCTCTTTTTGAAGAGGAAAGGAAAATAGTCCGCCACCATCATGAGCGTTGGGATGGCAATGGCTATCCCGATGGCCTGAAAAAAAACAATATCCCTGTGCTTGCACGCATTCTTTCCGTTGCCGATTCTTTCGATGCCATGACAAGCGATCGGCCGTATAGAAAAGGACTGATAAGAGAAAAGGCCGTCGACGAACTCTTAAAAAACCGGGGAGCTCAATTTGATCCGGATATTGTTGATGCCTTTGTTGGCACTCTTGACTCCCCGAATAAATCTGCCAGCAACTGAATTTTGAGGGGCACTTCAGCACATAATACGAAAGCTCATTTATTTTCCGGACAAGGGCACCAGGTTCCGGCAGGCAAACAGCTGTTTTGCAGGTAACATGCCGTCAATGGGAAACGCCCTTCCCGGCGGAATACCCGTGCAAAGCCATAATCGAAATTTTTCATTTTCCCGCCTGGCATACTGGCACAAATGATGCAACATTTTCGTCGGAGATTCTCAGCGGCTTGAAAAAAAAGGCGCGTAGAAAATGCAAAACCGGACGGGCCATAAAAATGAAAAAGAAAATTGCAGAAGGATCGCAAATTGATCTGAGTTTTGGGTACGGCGATACTCGCATCACTGCAAAAGGGCTGCTCAAAAGCCTTACTGCCGAAGGAGGCATGATCATTGATGTTGACATACGCGACAAAAGAGTGACGCTCACGCATGGCACTGATATTTATATAAAAGGAATGGGACTTTTCAATATTATAGATTCTTCTCATTTTCCCACAATCGGCATTGAAGAAGTTCACAAGAGAAGTCACGCTCGCGTTGATGATATTTTAAAAGTCACTTATCAGCACGTTCCACATGAGATGTATCTCAAAGGAAAAGGAAACCCCCGGATCATTCTTGAAAATATTTTCGGAGAATGCCCCTGCACTCCGGAAGATGAAGAAATATCAATGGCGCTGTTATATAAACTGGTATATCAACTTACTGTAAAAATTGATCGGATACTGGATGTACTGGAACGAACCGGCGACACGCAGGTCCATGAAACGGCTTACGGTGAATCGGTCAACATAAGCGCATCAGGAATGCGATTCGAAACCGCGAATAAAATTCGTACCGGCGATATTCTTGCTTTAAGAGTTTTTATGCCCTCGACTGCAGCAACCCGGCTCCACGTTTTGGGAGAAGTTGTGGCGGTAACCCCTTATGGCAATGAAGACAGATCCGTTGTTTCAATAAAATTTATTAATCTTTCCCAGGAAATGCAGGAAACGATTACGCGATATGTATTCAAAAGGCAAAGAGAGCTCTTGCGGCTGGAAAAAAAACCATGACAAGGGGAACGCAAAAAGTCATTTGTCCAGTTCTTCTCTGACCGTTTTACTGAGCACCTCCAGTTTGCATGGCTTGCGTATGTAAGGACCGGCACCGAGCTTCTGCGCCTCCCTGATTCGCTCTGTATCGGAATAGCCGCTTACGATTACTGTTTTTTGAAAAGGCCTGCGTCTTGCAATTCCTCGATATGTTTCGAGGCCATCCATCCCGCTTCCCATAATCATATCAAGCAGCACCAGGTCTGCCGAATGCATCTTCAGATATTCTAGTGCCGCTTCTCCGCTTGGCACTGCAATCACTTTGTAATTCATTACATCAAGAAGAGAGGTCATTACCTCCCGCTGATTCTCATCATCGTCCACAACAAGTATCGTTTCGCCTTTTCCTCTGTAATTACGCCTCACTGGATCGACAGGTACCGTTTCATATTCCCTTTTTGCACATACGTCTGCAGGCAAGTAGACGGTAAACGTCGTTCCTTCCCCCTTGCGGCTTTCCATATCTATGTATCCACCATGATCTTTCACCGCTCCCCAGACAATGGTCATTCCGAGACCTGTTCCGCTTCTTCCCATTTTCTTTTTGGTAAAAAAGGGTTCGAATATTCTCTCACTGTCATCAGCATCGATCCCCATCCCGCTATCAGCGATTATAAAAAGTACATATTCACCCTCTGCGATTTCTTCAAATCGTCCATGCGACTCTTTTACAAGTCTATTCTCCGTTTTGAGCAGCACTTCCCCTTTTCCTGAAACTGCTTCTACCGCATTTGTAACAAGATTCATTACTACTTTGGATAACTGCAGCGCTGATCCCTTTACCGGACTTATTGTCTTGATAAGATCCGTTGTTACAGAAACATGTGGATGGCGCTTTATTAGTCCGCAGTATTCAGGACTTTCCAGATACTCAAAAATGACTCGATTTATGTCAACTGCTTCATGGTCGGCCGTTTTTCTTCTTGCAAGTACCAGAAGATCCTGAACTATGGCAGCTGCTTTCTCGCCGCATTTTTGTATCGCACGCAAATGTTTCCTCATCGGGTCGTTCGGGGAAACCTGTGCCAGCAGAAGCTCGGGATAATTCATAATGCCGCTGAGAACGCTGTTGAGATCGTGAGCCACACCTCCTGCCATAAGGCCGAAAGCCTCCATTTTTTTAGCCCTCTGAAGCTGTTCTTCAAGGCTTCTTCTTGCCTTTTCCATCTTCTTAAGTTGGGTCAGGTCTCTATTGTATACAACTGAACCTGCAATTTTCCCGTCACTGCCATAAATAGCTTTTTCTTTCCTCCATACAGGAACCGGGCTTCCATCTTTTGAAATTAATTCTATTTCCCCTTCACAAAATCCTTTTTCCCTCAATAACGATGCGCATTTTTTGAAAGATGCACTGCATATTCCTGAAAAAAAATCAGTAGTATGTTTTGCCACAATTTCATTTCGCTCATAGCCGAGAAGCGCTTTCTGGGTTTCGTTTATATCGATAATGTGCCCCCAGGCATCAAGGACTTCCACACCGTCAGGAGCGGCTTCGAAAAGAACTTTGTAGGTTTCTTTTTTTTGCAGAGTTTCTTTCACTTGTCTGATCATCGTGTAAAGGTGAAAACTTTCAATCGCGTTTGCACTATTGAGAAGAATGATCGACAAAAGCGAAAGGCTTGCTTCCGTAACACCGGACTTCTCTTCAACAAGGCCGATAAACATGCCTCTGATTCTGGATCGTGTTGAAAGCGCATGCAGTATAAACTGTTTTTTCCTGTTCGATGATGAAATTCTGGTAGGCCGCTTTTCACGCAGAGAGAAGGCGAATATTCCTTTCTCTATAAGTTTTTCGATTTCCTTTATCATATAATCGGCAAAACAGGATGGCGTGGTTCGCGCATGGATGAAATCATTATCTTCTTCATTTACCAGATAAAATGTCATTATTTGAAAAGGAATCAGGCTTGCTATCTTGGAGTGCGTTTCCTCGAGAATAAGAGTTACATCCCGGAGCCCATTGATACTTTTTTGAAAATCACCAAGAGATGCTGCCATTTCGAGAGCATCTGTTGTAAAAAGGTGTACATCCTCCAGGTGTTGTACCCTTCGCTCATAATAGCGAAGCAGAGAATCATTGTTCTGCTCGCAAATCGGGAAGGAAGAATGCCATGATCTCATGTATCTGCCTGTCTATCTGTTCGATTATCGGAGTTAATATATTTTTCGAGAGTCCCAGCAAGTCCCACGAAGCAAAATCGAGAACCGGCATCAGCATTTCACCGCTTGATCCAATTTCAGCAGCATTGGTTATTATATTTGCTATGTGCACAATCGAAGATTCCAAACGGTTACAGGATTTTACCGGAAAATGATGAAATTGCATCGTATCTTCAAGCATGGAGGGAAGCCTCCATTTTTTTGCAAGCATGCCTCCTGCTTCGCAATGATCAATGCCTAATTCTTCGAGCTCGGTTTCGTGCAGAAAAAGAGATTTTTCCTTTGCCTTTTTTATTGCTCGAATCATGTGAGAAGGCCTGTAACTGTACAAGGCAAGCCGCCCTATATCATGCAAAAGGCCGGCCACAAAGAGCCTCTCAGTGTTCCGGATATCCTTGTATCCGGCAATTACCCGGGAAGCGATACCGCAGGCAAGGCTGTGTTTCCAGAATGATTCCGTATCTATGTAATCAGCACTTATATGCTGAAACATTTTCATTATGGTTACACCATAGGCAAGAGTTGTAAGTTGCTTTGTCCCCACTATCACTACGGCTCTGGAGATCGTATCTATCTTCACAGGAAAGCCGTAAAAAGCACTATTTACAATAGTGAGAAGCCGTGCGGCAAGAGCGGTATCTTTACTGATGACATCCGCTATTTCAAGGGCCGAGCTTTTCGGGTTCGCAATTATTTCATTGATTTTACTGAATATTTCCGGAAGAGTAGGCAATCTTACGTCATCTTCGATAAAATTGGAATTTTCACTACGGAGGGCTGCATCTTCTCTTCTCACCTCGCAGGGACATTTCATTGCGGGATGACTATCTGACACGATTTTTTTTGCTTTCCGATTTGTACGTGCTATTTTCCTTTCAATATGGATTTTTTTCAATTCCTTGATAACCGGGTGTTGCAAATCATTTCTAAAAAAGAAATCATCGGCCGAAGCTCTTATGAATTCCAGATCTCCCGGGCCGCAGTGCTCTGCCCGGCTAATTTTCTCGGAACGTATCCCATCCGCTTCCGCCTCGATGATGCCCCATGCCTTAAAGATTCTGATATGCTTTTCTGCCAAGATTGTTCCGGATGACAAGAGAAATCTGCCGTCATGATTTCTCACATCCGCAGTCAATGTCATCCCGGGTTCAAGGTCGGCAAGTTTAACAAGACCCATTGCGTCCTACCATATGTAATCTTCGCCGCGGCAATGAAGGATCACGCGCAGCAGGCATATGTAATTTTAAAGTAAACGATGCACAGCCCGCTTATTCTGCTGACCATACATGCCATTACTTCCCTCTGCTGTTTTATCGTCATCCGGTCCCGAATACTTTAGCTTTTTTTGAACCGTTCAGCTATTACTTGCCTGGGAATTTCACGCACAGTATGGTAATTTTCAAAAAATTGATGTCCACGTAAAAAACTCCGTATGCCGGCCACGCCGGCACGGGGAGCTCTTTACGAATCCATGAACAGTGAAAGGAGCAGGACTGTCGATGAAATGTGCCGTTCTCGTTGTAGATGATGAATTGTCAATAAGGAATTTCTTTGAAGATACCCTGGCTGGTTCCGGCTGTACGGTACATACGTCGGAAAATGCAGATGATGCTCTTTCGGTTCTCGAAAGAGAAGATATCAACGTAATCTTTCTGGACCTTAAACTCTTCGGGATGAATGGTATAGAATTATGCCGTAAAATCAGGAATCAAAAACCGCTCTCTGTAATTTATGCGATGACCGGCTGGTCGGGCCTTTTCGAAATTGAAGAATGCCGCGAAGCCGGGTTTGATGATTTTTTCAGCAAACCCGTTTCTTCGGCTTCAATAGAAAAGGCCGTTGAGGACGGGTTCGAAAAAATCGCCCGATGGAAATCGCGGCACCGGTGAACTCAATAAATCGAGACAACCTTACTGCTCAACCACCGTATGCAAAGACACCGAACATGATTAATTCTGCGGTTTCCCTATGCATACATCCGCAACAAATGGACCGTAATCGGTTTCGAAAGGAATTACGAGGCTTGGGCCTCCCAGGAGATGAACGATCGTGTGACCACTTCCGGTGACTACGGTAGGCAAAGCGGCGGTCAGGCTGATTCCAACCAGATCCAGCTTTTGTCTTGCGGCACCGGAGACCATATTTGTAATCTCTCCGACAGCATCTTTTATATCTGCGTTTATGCACTCAATTTCTTCACCCAGCATATTTGATACGAGCCGTAATATGCAGCTCTCGCTGAAACTCAGAGCAAACGATCCCCTTACGGAACCGGCAAGACCAATGATACCGGAGATATCACCCTTCGCATAATCGCCGTTTTTCAAAAACGGTTTCCCCGGTTTGGGTTCCACAAACGCCATAGTTTTTACCACATTTATTGTTCCTTCAAGAAAAGGATTTATGAATTGAACGTCCATGCATACCTCGATTCTGAATTACAGCAGCGTTACTGGTATTTCGCTACTATTTTTCCAATTTTTTCGTTTAATATCTCCGCTGTAAAAGGCTTTACAATATAATTATCCACTCCGGCTTTTACCGCCTCCACGACATTTTCTTTAAGGGATTCCGCTGTAATCATAAGAAACGGAGTTTTGCACAGGTTGCTGTCTGCCCGTACCTCCCTCAAGAGTTCCAGACCTGTCATATTAGGCATATTCCAGTCTGAAATAACGAATTCAATTTTCTGATTTCTGAGTTCCGCAAGCGCCATTACACCGTCTTCAGCTTCAACGATATTTTCGTACCCGATCTGCTTAAGCAGATTCCTGATAACTTTTCTCATGGTCGCAAAATCATCCACAATCAATATCTTACTGTCATTATTCATTTTTAATCTCCTGGCCAAATCGCTGTGTGCTGCGAGTTGCTCGTGAAAATAATTATAATATCTGTCCTTCACCCAGTTCGAATAGACCCTCAGGATCAATAATCAGTCCAACATTTCCATCACCGAGAATGGCGCCGCCTGACGTTCCTTTTACGTTCTTGAAATCTCCTCCTAAAGATTTAATAACTACTTCGCCCTTTTCGAGTACCTCGTCCACAAGAACGCATTTCGACCGATTCCCCGCATCCACAACCACCACCAGGGCATCCCACGGATTGCGGTACATGGGAGTAACTTCGAATACGTCGTGAAGCCTGAGCAACGGCATAAGATCCCCCATCACATTGAGCATTTCTCCCTTTCCTACAACACGGGTGTAGTTCTCCTTCGAAGGCCTTAACAAACGCCGTATGGCTGTCGTGGGAATGATATATTTTTCACTGCCTACTCTTACGATCATGCCGTCTATAATGGCCATTGTAAGCGGGAAAAATATTGTGAACGTCGTACCTTCTCCCTCAATGCTCTTTATCTCGATTTTCCCGCGCAGTGTATCAACAGTCTGTTTGACGACATCCATTCCCACCCCTCTGCCTGAAACATCGGTCACCGCTTCCGCTGTAGAAAAACCCGGTAGAAAGAGCAGCCTGTATATTTCCTGATCAGAAAATTCATCTTCACCACTTATGAGCCCTTTATCCCGAGCCTTTCCGAGAATCTTCTCTTTGCATAAACCACCTCCGTCATCTGATATTTCAATAATAATGCTCCCCCCTTTATGAAAGGCTTTCAGGCGCAGCAATCCTCTGGCCGGCTTACCCGTTTCGATACGCATCTCACTGGACTCCAGACCGTGATCTACCGCATTTCTCACCATGTGAACGAGTGGATTATAAATTTCCTCGACCATATTGCGGTCGATTTCCGTATCTTCGCCCACCATCTGGATTTCAAGATCCTTGCCCGCATTTCTCGCGAGATCTCTTGCAAGACGCGCCATCCTTTGAAACGTCTGCCGTATCGGCACCATACGCAGACTGGTCGATGTTCTCTGCAACTCTGAAGTAATGCCGGAAAGCTGTGAAATATCACTCATCAGTTTTCTGTCATCGCTTTTCAGCAGCATAATGTTCTGTTTTATCATTGAGTGGGTAATGACAAGTTCGCCGATCATATCGACGAAATCATCAAGTTTTTTCACATCCACCCGAATCGTATTTGTATCAGCGATCTGCCTCGACTGCTTCCTCAATGCATTTAAAACCTGCTTGGAATTTGCCCGGCCTTCTTCTATAAGCGTTTCGCCTATCTTTTTCGAAGTTCCCGTCCGTTTCTGTAAACTTTTCTCCAATATTTCTGTCGTAATGACTCCGTCCTCTACAAGAATTGTCCCCAGCTTCTTCACACCCTTTTCTTCCTTCAGGGGTTCTTCACTGAATGACGCAATTTTTTTCCTTAATTCAGAATTATTGACAATAGCCGGTTCAGAACGGACGCCTTCAATTACATCATTTAAACTTCCGATCATTTCTTTAAGTAAATCAGCTCCCTCCAGGACAACATCAATAAGGTCCGGATTGACATTTATTTCATTATTCCTCGCACGATCGAGAAGAGTTTCAAGGTCGTGCGACAGATCCCTTATCTCTTTAAGATCAAGGAACCCGGCAACGCCTTTAATTGAATGGAACGGCCTGAAAACGGCATTAATGTATTCTTTGTTATCAGGATTCTGCTCCAGATTAAGTATATTGATTTCAATCTCTCCTATGTATTCGAGTCCCTCAGTGATGAAGTCTTTCATCAATGACTCGTCTTGAATCTTGAATTCCGCTTTCTCCTCTTTCGAAGGAATCTCGCTTTCATGCGTCTCCTGGATACCCTCCCCCCTCTTTTCATCTTCCGGGGGGGCATCGATGAACGGAGAAAGAGCACCGAGATATTGATCAGCAGGTATTCTGCACACACCTGTTGCAAGAATATCTTCGCTCATATCCTGCATTACCGATATTCCCTTTTCAAATGCCTCATATGCTTCGCCGGGGGTAAGGCGTTCAAGAATCATATTCTCGAGCATAACACTTATTCCTTTTGCCACACGCGAAAGATCCTTCAATACTGGGTCTTTGTCCAGTGCTATAATCTCTTCGAGTGAATTGAGAAACTTTCCTGCCATCCGGATTTCAATGGATAATGTATCGAGCAGGAGGAAATCTGATGTGATTTTATTTATATTTTCGATAACATTATCAGAATTCATTTCGATGCCATCCTTACTATTTCTTCAGCCATGCGGGAAAGTGAAATTTCCCTTTCTGCAGCCCCTATTTTCATTGCTTCCTTCGGCATTCCATAGACAACGCAGCTCTGCTCATCCTGAGCTACCGTCTGAGCACCGGCCAATCTCATTTCCAGCAGCCCCGCTGCGCCATCTGCTCCCATACCCGTAAGAATCACTCCTATGGAATTGGAACCAGCATAGCGGGCAGTCGATTTGAAGAGAATGTCGACAGAAGGCCTCTGGTGATTAACCATCGGCCCGCTTTTCACTTCCACATAATATCGTGCTCCGCTTCTCCTGAAGACCATATGATAATTTCCGGGTGCGACAAGTACCGTTCCAGGAGTTACAGAGTCGTTATCCCTGGCCTCTGATACCTTCATCGCACATATGCTGTCGAGCCTCCTGGCAAACGCCGTCGTAAAATTTGCCGGCATATGCTGGACAACAACAATTCCCGGCGCATCCGCAGGCATTTTCGACAAAATCCTTTTCAGAGCCTCGGTCCCTCCGGTTGATGCTCCGATAGCGATTACTTTATGAGAGGTCCTCTCAAGAGCTTCCATTTCAACAAGCATTTCAACTTCCGGAAAGGCCATGCTTCTGATCGCTTTCAGATTTGCTTTTGAAGCCGTCCTGATTTTTTTTGCTAGTTCTTCGCTTAAGTCTCCCACGTGATAGGAACCCCCAGGTTTCGGAACTACTTCCACTGCACCGATTTCAAACGCTTCAATAGTCATGGTTCCCCCTTTTTGTGTTAAAGCGCTTACTACAATGACCGGCAGGGGGTAATATTTCATGAGCTTCCGGAGAAATGTCAATCCATCCATCCGCGGCATTTCAATGTCGAGTGTAACCACATCGGGGAGAAGCTGGAGAATTTTGTCTCTGCCCACGAACGGATTAGGCGCAGTTCCGACCACTTCTATATCGGGGAATCTTGAAAGCTCCTGCGACAGGATTTTTCTCACTATGGCCGAATCATCTATGATAAGAACTTTTATTATTTTCATCATGCGCTCCTGCACAATGGATAAAACATCATCGGGAAAGATGCCGTACGACCTGAATCCCTGGATCTTTATCGCGCAAAAAGAGTTCAACGGCTATCCTCGCCCGGATATCGTCACAGATAAAAAAACGCTTTCCCGCAGCCCGGTAGCCGAAGGGTTCAAAATCATCATGAGGCCCGCATTCTGGAATCGATAATTCAAACAATGAATCTTTATCAAAAGCGGCAAGGAAGTTCCCGCAGACCATGTTTACCGCCTCTTTTATGCAGTCCTCTTTTTCTTCTTCCGAAACATCCTCTTCACAGATATTGAGCATATTGTGAACCATAACCTCCAGAATCGTATTTGAAACGGAAAGCTTCACACACCCACTTTCAAATCCGTTGAAATGAATAACCGATGCCCTTTCATATTCCCCGGCACTGCCGGCGGCAGTATCGGGTAAAAGCAGAATGAAGAACATTTTTTCAAATACTTCAGAAATCGAATTCTCCAGCATCTTCATCATCCGAGCCATAGCAGCCATCCTCCTCGACACCCATTACCTTGTAAAGTATGCTCCGGCATTCCTCCGGAAGAAAAGGTTTCTTTAAAAACCCCCCCGCTCCACAGTCAAAAGCCTCTCTTATCCGTTCTTCGTTTCCCTCGGTAGATACGATCACAACGGGAATAGCTCTGAGAAGATCATCCGTCTTCATGCGGCACAGCATTTCTATACCGTTCATATGAGGCATGTTGATATCGGAAATCACCAGATCAACCCACCGTTCGGACATAACGGCAAGAGCTTCGCTCCCGCTTTCCGCTTCGAAACAGTTATCCATTTCAAAGCCGGACATGGAAACGACCTTCTTGATAACGGCCCTCATGGAACTTGAATCATCCACAATAAGGACATTGAAAGACATGGTCTAACTCCATTTCACTTTTATATTCGTTTTCACACAAGACTCGTAAAAATTTTCTCATGCCAGTCCAGCTCACGACATAACGAGAAGTACGCAAAGCGTTCACCTGCTTGTTCTTTGTATATTATAAACTCCTGCGGAACTCGTTCTCAAATTACCATCTCATATCCTTTGGAATTCGAAACACGGGTTATGCCGGTTGCAATATCGAGACGCACAGTCCGGTTGAAATCTCCACCCGTATCTTCCCCGTCAACAAATACTTTGTTTTTCCAGAATATTTTTCTCACTGCCGTTATATTCTTTTGGCCTATCTGAAAATGGTTCTCCTTATCCATTATAGAAGCGCCTCCGGCAACTTTGACGCGTATCCTCCTCTTCTCGGCTCCCATTTGATAACAGCATTTGAAAAGAAGGGGAATTCCGGTATCTGCGAACATTGCCGGCCGTATGGCCGCCTTTTGTTTGTCCAGTGAGGAATCCGCCAGCATAAAATGCAAAAGCCCGCCTACTTTCGCTTTCGCATCGAATACTGTTACTGCAATACAGGAACCGAGGGCGTAGGTAATCAGCAAATCATCGAAATTACGGCTCACCCGAAAATCAGCAACACCAATTAAAATTTGTCCCATATGTCTATTTCCGGTATACGCTTGGTTCCACATACCTGAAAGGATGAGCGAAACCTGTCAGGCTTTCCGAATGACCCACGAAAAGATATCCGCCCGGCTTTAACAGATTGTAAAATGTAGTGATGAGGGCATGCTGTGTATTTTTATCAAAATAGATCATCACATTGCGGCAGAATATTATATTGAAGCTGTCGCTGGGTAATGTACATTCTTTTAAATTCAGATACGCAAAATGCACAAGGACCCTCAGATTCTCTTTTATTTTATATTGTCCGGACCAGCGGCCTTTGCCCTGAAGAAAAAATTTGAAACGCATGACAGGGGGTATCGCGGAAACGCTTTTTTCGGAATAGATGCCGGCAGCAGCTCTTTTCAATACACTCGTGGAAATATCTGTTGCAAGAATCTTCATATCCGCCTTTCTGCCCTCGAGAGCTTCAGCCAGTACCATAGCAATGGTATAGGGCTCTTCGCCCGTCGAACAGCCTGCGCTCCATATCCGCAATTTCACCTTCTCATTTGAATGTTCCGGCATTGAAAATTCTTCAAAAATGATCCCCCTCAATTTCTGAAAATGGGATTCTTCTCTGAAAAAACCGGTAAGATTGGTTGAAAGGGAATTAATCATGGCTGTGAGTTCGTCGCTTCCTTCATCAGTCATTACAAAATGCAGGTAATCACTGAAAGAGACAAAATTCCCTTTTTTGAGCCTTTTCCCGAGGCGGGCTTTGACTAACTCCCGTTTTCCTTCATGAAGATTAATGCCGCACAGGCTGTAGACAAACCGGCTGATCTTCTCGAAATCGGCATCTTCAAGTTCACAGGTATTTTTTACACAGCAGTCCATATCTCATCCTTGCACGTGCCTTTACGTGTTTTTCCAGAATCGGGCAGTTTCCTCTCACTTTTTGTTTTTCTTCCTAAAAATGTTCAAAATTCCCCTCGTTCAGCGGAATAATCTCTTCCGGATCTATTTTTTTTATTTTCTTTGATTCAAACTTACCATTCCCCTTTTCCTTGTCCCGATACTTTGCAACTGCAAGGTCGGGTAAGGTCCTTAATTTACTTTCACTCTCGATATCCGGCACTCTGTTTGACGGCGCACTCGATCCTTTGACCTTTTTCCTGGCTTTCAGCGTACCGACTTGAGCAGTCATGGCCTCCACGATAGATTTCATCCCTTCCGCCTGGGCATTCAATTCCTCGGATGCTGCGGCACTTTCCTCAGCATTAGCCGCATTCTGCTGCGTCACTTTGTCCATTTCGGCCACTGCGCGATTTATTTGATCTATCCCTTGCGACTGTTCCTGGGAAGCAGCGGCAATCTCGCTGATCAAATCTTTAATTTTCCCTGCTATTTCAGTATTTCTCTCAAAAGCGACATTTGTTTCTCCATTAAGCTTTGCGCCCTGCTGAACCGATTTCACTGTATTTCCGATCAGATCATTCGTATTTTTCGCTGCTTCCGCAGAACGTATGGCGAGATTCCGCACCTCCTCAGCAACAACGGCAAAACCTGCCCCCGCTTCTCCCGCACGGGCTGCCTCGACCGCTGCATTCAGCGCAAGAAGATTGGTTTGAAAGGCAATCTCATCGATTGTTTTAATGATTTTCTGAGTTTCACCCGAATTACGGTCTATTTCATTAATCGCAACAGTCATTTCGCCCAGCTTTCCGCTCACTTCGGAAACAATGTCAGTTGCCTGCTGCATCAAGGCATTTGCCTCACGGGCGTTATCGGCATTCTGTTTAGTCATTGAAGCAAGTTCTTCAAGGGATGAAGAGGTTTCTTCTATTGACGAAGCCTGTTCGCCTGCTCCTTCGGCCAATTGCTGGCTGGAAAGAGAAACCTGATTCGAGGCGCCCGAAACCTCATCGGCGGTAGCGCTCAACGATTCAATGACGCGATGAATAGGTTTGGTCAGTTCATTCGATATGACGATCGCAAAGGGGACTACTGCGAGAATACAAAGTATGCATACAACGGCCAGTATTTTGATGATCTGCCATGTATTCGCCCACGCAGCCGCTTCCGAATACATAGCTGAGATTGTCCCGATTTCATCTGCTGCATTCAAGAGAGGAAGAACTGCCTGGAAGAAATTGCCGCTTTTCAGATGAACTCGATTTAAAGAATACTTTTGTACCCCCTCACCCTTTTCTGAAACAAAGACTTCTGCTCCTTCAAGATTCATTACAGTGTAATCATCCATTGTACCCTTACTGAGCCGGCCCTCTATAAAGATGTTAATGCCCATCCCTGTAAGTGAGGACATTTTTTCCGTGAAAGACTGATCCAGTTTTTGTATGGCGACTACAAACCCGAACTGCCTGGTTTCAAGTTCGCCTGTTTTCTGGTTATAGCCTGAGGCCATTATTGGAGCATATGAAACAAGGCAAAGATAATCCCCCATCCGCTTGAACGACGAATGCACTTTGGCGGGAGGAGTCTGCTGAAATTGCGTGTCAAGGCCGAAATTTTTAATTTCGGAAACCTTCTTCCAGCCGGTAAACATCTGCTCCTTGTCGTCCTGGGAGGTCAAAGTGTAAAATGAATTTTCAAAACAATATCCATTAAGATAAAATCCGGGTTCCCGTTCCAACGCGAACGCCATTATCTGCCCTTTCATGTCGTATACGGCCATTTTCCACAGATCGCTCGTCGCGCCTATCTGGTAAAGAGAATTGGCAATCTGCTGATATGTGCTTGAAGTCACGCTTTGATTGTTCGAATCCGCCCCTATTTCGCATATGAATTTAACCGACGACCCCATATCGTTTATCGTTGTCGCCTGCGAGGCATCCGAAGAAAGTTTGACTTTTTTATCATCGATATCGTTACAAACGATATTAAGCGAATTTTTCAGAAGATTGAACGAGGCTTCACTGTTCTGCCTGTATATCAGATACGATACCACCAATGTTGAGGCTATCATAACAAAAATCACCAGTGTCAATGATCCAAGAATAAGCTTGTTTTTCAGTGTCATTTTCTTCATTGCTCTATCCTTTCAGGTTTACTAAAGTAGCTTGGAGATACCCTGTTCTTTTTTACTGAACCATAGAACCGATGGCGGTCACCTCATCGGATCCGAGAACCCTGTCTATATCAAGGAGAATTTTTACATTCCCTCTCACTTTAGCCATGCCGAGAATGAACCCTGTATCAAGGCCCGCACTGAAGGTAGGCGTTTCTTCTATATCTTCCTCGCGGATATTGAGAACCTCGGAAACCGAATCAACAACTATGCCCGTTACAATGCCCCTCCCGTAGCGGTCCGCGATATCGATGACAATAATGCACGTTCTCTCATCATATGACTGGGTTTCCATGCCGAATTTAAGGCGCAGGTCTATAACCGGAATGACCTTCCCTCTTAAATTGATGACACCTTTGACGTACCCGGGTGTCTGAGGGACAGACGTGATATTCATTATGCCGATAATTTCTTTCACTTTCAAAATTTCGACCCCGTACTCTTCACCCGCAAGTTCGAAGGTAAGAAATTTACCCTCTTTTGACCCCCTGTGTTTCGTCTCTTCTTTTTTGTCCTCTGTGATCGACTGCATCATCTCCTCCTTCCGAACGTCCTCCTATTTGCAGCATCTTTTTAAATTTCAAAAAAACGGCGGCCGCTGCTCAGGCAGCGCACACCGGTGCGCTACAGGTTCAAATTTTCCTTTATAACCCTTGCCAGAGAGTCCAGACTGATAGGTTTTATCAGAAAATCTGAAGCCCCGACTTCCTTCACTCTTTCAGCAGCATCCTTCCCGGGGTATCCGGTAATGAACACAATTTTCACGTCCTTGAAAATGGATCGAACCTTTACAGCCAGTTCGATGCCGTCAAGACCGGACATAATTATATCGATCAAAAGAAGATCCGGTTTCATTCCACCGATTGAAAGCGCCGCTACTACACTGTCGGAGAAAGTTTTCAGAATGCAACTCTTCGAAAGATCGGTCTGCTCGAACATATCTTCTATACACGCAAGGATCGCTTTGTCATCATCTACCGCCACTACAAGTTTTTTGACGCCTGGTCTTTCAGCACCTGATCCTCTCGATTCACCTGAACAATTATTTTCAAACTGGCCGCACAGATCGTCCAGAACATCTCCGGAAAGCCCAAAGTCTTCGAACATTTTATTTACTTCAGAAGCATGAATTTTAATATGCTTCCCGATTTCATACGCGCAGACTTTACCTTTTTTAACCCACCTGTATACCGTCACACGATTTACTTTGAAAAGATCGGCAATCTCTGTTGTAGAATAAAAAGTTTTCGCCACTCAAATTTCCTCCGGCACCATATGAACGTTCTGCAACAATTTTATCGCATGCAACCTTTGCCCTATTCATCGGATTAATTTGATAAAAACTTGAGCTTTTTTTGATCAGAATTTTAAACGCTGCCCTAGTGCGTTCGAGAAATGCTTTGCCCGGGTAAATACGGTATGAGACTTGCATTTTTCTAAGCTGCCCAGGCTTTTGCCTGATGCACAGAAGGGAAAAAATGCAAATGGATAAGACATTGAATACCGGAATACATCTTTCCGCGTGTATGATCGTAAAAAATGAAACTGAAATGCTCCCCGGCTGCCTTGAGAGTATAAGAAATCACGTGGATGAAATCGTCATCGTTGATACGGGTTCAACAGACACAACGGTAGAATTAGCTGAAAGGTACGGAGCCCGCATTTTTTATCACCAGTGGGAGCATGATTTCAGCGCGCACCGCAATCAGTCGATTTCATACGCCCGCGGACAATGGATTCTAATTATTGACGCCGATGAGGTGTTTCTTCCTTCCCCGGCACGGACCCTGAAAAGCGAAACCGCCATCGCTGAAGAGGAAAAAATCGATTCACTGGTCATGAAAGTAGAAAATATCATGTACCGGGGGAAAGAAACTGTCTGCAATGATTCAATACGGCTCTTCCGTAATAACGGAGCAATACATTATGAAGGAATCGTTCATAATAGTCTGACCGGATTTGTAAAAGCCGGTGCATCACTCGGCCGGATTATTCACTATGGCTATGATAGAACGCGTAAAACGGCGGGGCAGAAGTTTGAACGAACCGCAACGTTACTCAGAAAGCAGATCGCACAAAACCCGGATAATGCCGCAGCTCATATGTATTTGAGCTGCTCCTATGCATCTCTTGACATGCATGATGAATCTCTGGAAGAAGGGATAAAAGCCATCGAATTGATAGAATTGCAGAACATTGAAAACCGGACATATACCAGAGCTTTTTATGGTGTAATCCGGACACTGATACTTTTAAAACGTTATGAAGAAGCTGAAAATGTCTGTAAAAAAGCAAAGAACCGTTTCGGAGACCAGGTAGACATTCTGGCGGCCTGGACAATGATCTCTTTTGAAAAGAAAAAATGGGAAATGGTCCTTTTTTTCGGGAAAAAATATCTGGAACACCTTGAGAGCTATAAAAATCGCACAGGCAGGGCAGAGCTGGTACATGTCGCCACGTATGGCGATGCCTGGAAGATTTACGGCTGGATGGGATCGGCGGAATTGAATCTTGGAAATATTGACAAGGCAGATACATTCTACTGCCGGGCTCTCGATTGCACTGCGGATAAAGAACCGGTATACCGCCACGGAGGGCTTGCATTCGCACGCGCAGGTCATCTTGAAAAAGCTCACCAATATCTCGAAAAAAGTCAAAGTCTTTCCAAAAACCGAACTGACACCCGTGTAGTGGAGGCCCTTTTCAAGATCGGCATTCTCAAAAAAGACATTGAGCTTACCGGCCGATCCTGTTCCGAAATCCTTTCCGTAACAAATCCTTCAATTGAATGGTTTAACGAACTTGCCGATTTTGCGTTGCGATATGGAGATACCAAAAGCGCTTTCATTCTGTATTCCGCCATTTTAGAAATGGATTTCGGGAATCTGGCTGCCCGTCTCAGGTCCGCCATGATCCTGCTGGAAGAAGGCAGGATAGAAGAGGTTGTCCGTCATTGCGACAAGATATTACGAATCCTCTCTTTGCCAAGGAATATCAAAGTTACCTCTTTTGGAGATATGGGGGAATTATTTGCCCGCATTGAACATGAACTGAACCGGAAAAATATTCCCGACGGCTCTCTTGCCCACCGCATTTCTGTCACTTTTGCCGAATTGGATAAAAAAGCGCAGCAGGCGTAAACACAGCTCATATCAGCATCATTACCGCCTTCGGTGCGATCGACGTTAAAGTTATTTCTCCTTCTGCCGAATATATACCCAACTTCAGGAAAGGAGGTGAATGTCGCTTTTTTTCAAAAAAGGTTCCCCGGTTAAATGCATAAACGGCAGTTCATGACTTCAATACAATCCCGCGAGGCACGGACGCCTGCGGAAAATCACGTCAAGGAGGATACACCATGGGTTTAAGAATACAGAACAATATTACAGCAATGAATGCTCACCGTCAGTTGAGTGCATCCGATGCAGCTATTTCCAAGTCTCTTGAACGACTCTCATCAGGATATCGGGTCAACCGGGCCGCTGATGATGCTGCGGGCCTGGCCATTTCTCAGTCCTTCAGGGCAGATATCGCAAGCTTCAAAGTCGCAAGCAGAAACACCTCTGAAGCAAATGCCCTTTTACAGGTGGCTGAAGGTTCGCTTGATCAGATGGGGAACATTCTTACCCGTCTCAAGGAACTGGCAACCCAGGCGGCTTCGGGAAATGCCACCTCGAATATCGACAAAATCAATGATGAAGCGAATCAGCTCATTGCCGAATTCGACAGAATTGCTACCAGCACCAGCTATGCGGGAACCGATCTTCTCACAGGAAATCTGGCGGCAGGCACCATGACGGGAACGGTTTCGGAAGGCGCTTCATTTGACGGGGAGGATAAAACCGTAACGGGCGAAGGCGGATCATGGTTCGGTGCCTCCGCCACAGGTGAACTTACGGCCGTAACAGGTATCACCGGCACGCTGGATTCCTCTATTGCCAACCTCGAAGACACCAACAATACCTGGACTATCGCAAAAGACGGAACTGCATCCGGCTTGACTCTTACAAACACAAACAATATGTCTTTCACAGCCACTGTGAATACCGGCGAAGGCACTATTACCGTTCACGGCATGGGCGAGGATCAGGGGGATCTTGTCATAGCAGGAACCGTCACTACAACAACTGATGCGGACGGCGATACAATCTCCTTCAATAATCTGGGCATTTCGACAGTAAGTGTCGATACGGGAACGACAGCCCAGGCCTGGACACTGTCCACCTCCGGCAGTAATCTCGTCCTCACAGGCGCCGACGGTACCAATCAGTCGGTGGCGGCCACAGCGGGAAGCACCGTGGATTTCTCCAATCTGGGTATCTCGTTCGCCCTCGGAGATGAATTCGATGCCAATGATCTCGACGGAATGGTCATCACAACGGCGGGAAGCTCCGGAACCTCTCTTGCCTTTCAGATCGGTGCCGAGAATACAGATGACAACAAACTCAGCATCAATCTTTCAGATTCGCGGGCTTCTGCTTTGAGCCTCGTAAATGACATGCTTTCGACACAGTCGAATGCACAGGCGGCTCTGACGACCATTGATTCAGCTATTGATACATTGTCCGGCAGCAGAAGCACTGTGGGTGCATACATGAACCGTCTCAGCTACGCCTCGGCCAACCTCGCAAGCACAATAGAAAACGTCCAGGCGGCGGAGTCCGTGATCCGCGATGTGGATATGGCCGAGGAAATGACATCTTTCACGAAAAACCAGATCCTGATGCAGGCGGGCACGGCCATGCTCGCGCAGGCGAATATGGCTCCGCAGTCCGTGCTGTCGCTCCTTGGATAGGATCAAACAGAAACTATACAAAAGAATTTCTTTGATGGTCCCCCCGAGACCGCGCCTGAAAAGGCGCGGTTCTTTTCTTTCTGGCAAAATTCTTGCTTCCTCCATAAAAAATTAAAGAAGAGGGAACATTTTTCCGATAGATAGCTATACGCATCGCGCACGCGCGGGGCCACAGGCACCGGGCGACAAGGCAGCAGACAGTCCATAGCCCTATAAAACAACTGACCAGAGGTTCTTCATGTCCATCAGTACTAATCTCATAAGCGGTCTTTCCAGCGGATTCGACTGGAGGTCAATGATAGATCAGCTTATCACAATTGACAGTCAACGCATCAAAATCGTTGAAGGTAAAAAAAACGCATACCAATCAGAGCTCTCTGAGTGGCAAACGTTTAATACAAAACTTCTTTCCCTGAAAAATGCCGCTTGCAACCTGAAAAGTCCCGATGATTTCTTGAGCTTCAGTACACATATGGCCTCCGACAGCGCCACAGTTAAAGCCTCCGATCTTATTTCAGTTTCAACCTCTGCGTCTGCCGCAGTGGGGACCTATTCAATTGTGGTTACCCACACGGCTTCAGCGCAGCGACTATCATCCAATACCTTTGCAACCGTTTCGGATTCGCTGGGATCTTCGTTTGAAGGGAATATTCTCATCAACGGCACTGCCGTCACTATTTCTGCCGTTGACAGTCTCTCGGATATCAGGGATCGAATTAATGCCATCAACAGCGGAAGCAATCCCACCGGCGTCACCGCCAGTATCGTGAACTACAGTGCCGGCGATTACCGGCTGGCACTGACGAGCGATACTACAGGAGCAGGCGGTATCAGCCTTTCAAACGGATGCGCATCCGATATCCTGCAGAGCCTCGGTTTTACCGACAGTTCGAGGACAGCCAAACATCACATTACGGGAGGAGACAAAAGCGATACCTTTGAAAGCTCAGTTGTTGCCGTCAAGACTCTCCTCGGCTTGAGCACGGCGCAGACATCAGAAGAAAGCGGCATAGTGATCAATGGAAGCGGCATCGCCGCCATCGATTTATCCACGGATTCACTTTCAACAATTGCCAGCAAATTTAACGATGCGGGAATTGATGCATCGGTTATACGGGAGACGACGGATGGAGAAATCGCCTACAGGCTTTTTATCGAAGGAGGGAGCAACACTTATATTGACGAGAACAATATCCTGGAAACACTGGGTATACTGTGCGGAGGCGTTTCAGATGTTATGGGTATTGAGGGCGATGTCAGAAATACCGCGGCAGGTGAAGCCATTACCCCGGAAACACTGATCAGGGAAATCGACGGATATAGCGGATATGAATCGGGCGATTATGTATATCTGAACGGTACAAAGACGGACGGCACGACGACCGGTCTCCCCGATATCAATTTCATTATCTCTGATACCACGACGGCAGGAGATCTTCTCGAAACCATAGAGAACCTGTTTGGTGACGTCACGGCATCAATTACGGGCAATGGTGCGATTCGCATAACGGATAATGGATTCGGCGCAAGCACTCTGGCGGTTCAATTGGCAATAAAAAATGCCGATGGATCGGAAGAGGCGACACTTATATTTGACAGTGACGGCGATTTCGGTACGGCAGCCTCATTAAGGGCACGGCAAGTCGTTCCAGGAAGTGACGCATCTATCATCATTGATGGTGTAACGGTCTCTGATCCGGAAAACACAATTACCGATGCCATTGCCGGTGTAACCATCGATCTGTCAAAGGCCGATGCGGATACCACCATATCATTGAACATCACTCGAGACATACATACCGTCACATCTAAGATCAATAATTTCGTAAACAGTTATAACACTGTCATGACCTATATAAATTCACAGCAATCGTATGACAGTGAAAACAGGAAGACAGGAGGCGTGCTTTTTGGTGACGGTACTCTTTCTTCAGTTAAAACGGATCTCACCGCTGCTGTGCTTCAGACCGTCTGGGGCGTTTGTTCAGAGCTTTCAATCCTTGGCCTTGCAGGCATCAATGTAGATGAGAATGGCATGCTTTCGGTTGATTCCGATATACTTACCGGCTATCTGGAAACTAATTTCAATGATATCAAATTACTTTTCGCGGCAAACGGCACGGCTGAGGGACTGGATCTCGAATACGTCTCCTGCACGGACAAGAGCGCCGCAGGCGAATACCCGGTTCGTATCGACCAGGCCGCCACCCGGGCATGCAGAACGGGAACCATAGATCTTTCCGGCGGGCTCTCTGAAAATATCACGCTTTTTTTAACTGAATCGGGGAATAGTGCCGCCGTCCCGTTGACCGCAGGGATGAACATTGAAGAAATCGTCGATGCTATAAATACTGAAATGAACACGGCACAGATCGAAACGCTGGTCGGAGCCGTTCCTCTCTTTGAAGGACCGGGACAGAGCAGTTCCATTACGGCTCAGACGACCTGGGACAAAATCTATGTCGGTGCGAATCCGGCAAACCTCGAAAACAGCGACGAAATTCTTTTTCATGGAACCAACCGTTCAGGGCAGGCTGTATCGGGCTCCTATACTATTACTGATGTTTCCTCGGATACTGTTCAAGGGCTTCTTTCGGCCATTGAATCGGCTTTTAGCGGCACGGTACGCGCGTCTGTAGATACGGAGGGACGTATCGTCATCACTGATATATACGAAGGTACAAGCCGCCTCAGCCTCGACTTCGATTATACCGATGCCCACCAACTGACCTTCGGCAGTGTCGATGCGACTCCGGAGGCGGGCGACGGAAGCTGCGAAGGGCGCTGGTCCCTTCCTGTCACCGCATCTGACAACGGTTACGGCTATCTGGTTCTCACTCATAATTATTATGGCAGTAGTCTCGGATTCGCCGTTTCGCAATCGGGGGCATCAAACTTTCATAGGATCTCACTTTCTGATACCGCCCTGACAACTTCGTCGTCGGCAGGCAGAATATATGCGGAAGAATCAACAGCCTGGGATGAACTTTACGGTTCGACCATCGGCGAGGGTGATACGATCATGATTACCGGAACGACACATGACGGATCCGAAGTCGGTCCTTCAAGTTATTGCATATACGAGGGAGGCGTCTGCAAAGATATTGCCAGTCTTTTAAATGCTATCGAAGCTGCGTTCGCTTCTGCCGGAGGGTCAATAGAAGCCGGAATCGATATGGGGAAAATAGTCGTGGAAGATATGGAAGCGGGAGAAAGTGAATTCTCGGTTACACTTATCTGCAATAATGAGGGGGAAGAAGCGGATCTTAATCTGGGCGCCTTCAATGAAACGGCTGAGCGCGATTTGACGCTGGGACTTACAAGCGGAACTGTAAACGGTCTTGACACGGCGGGAAGAATCAATGGACAGATCGCCGATGGATCCGGCCAGGTTCTGAAGGGGAGTGAACCGGATATTTCAGAGGGCATCTGTGTTAAGTATACCGGAAGCGTGAGCGGTCTCGATGCGGGATCTGTAAGCCTCACTACAGGTGTGGCTGAACTATTTGACCGCGTACTCAAAAATATCACTGATCCGCTCGACGGCTATCTGGCATTTAAAAAGGATTCACTGGGGGAGCGAATCGATTCTTCTGATGACCAGATTGATCGAATGACCGAGCTTTTGAACAGAAAGATGGAACAGATGATTGACCGTTTTGTCGCTATGGAGCTGATTCTAAGTCAGATACAGAATCAAAGCAACTGGCTGTCTAATCAGATAAGCGCATCCTTCAAAGGCTGGAATTGGTAGAAATTCTCAGAGAACTGTGAATGAAACGCAATGCTTCAAGCACAAGCTGAATACATGGGAGGATAGAATGTACGGAAAGGAAATAGCTGCATACCGGCAGACCTGCGTAGTCACTGCCGATCCGAGGAAACTGATCATTTTATGTTATGAAGATACCCTCACACACCTGAGAGACATCCTGAGCGCATATGAATCCGGGGATTATGAAAAAAAAGGCAATGCGCTTGCCAAAGTTCAGGAAATTGTGACATTTCTTATTCTGTCTTTAGATCATGACAGAGGGGCTGCTGTAGCGCACTCTCTTCATTCAATTTATACCTACATACTTCGGCGCCTGATGGAAGCAGACATGAAGCGGGATTATGCGATTTTCGAAGAAGTGATCCATATTGTTGAAGAGCTTCTTGTATCGTGGAAACAAATTTCGTCTTCCGTCCATGAAGTGCAGCAAAAAAAAATACCCGAAGGAAAGAATGCAAATGTTCAAATTAATTCAACGGGGCACATTTGAAAGTACAGGTCCTGACAAGATGAATCTCAATAATAATTCACCTGAGGCACTTCACCGGTTATTACTGAGGAAGAAAGCTCTTTTCGAAGAATTCCTCACCCATTCTCTCCCTTATATGCAAGAACCTGACGATCTCAATATAGAAGATATTTTGCAGGTAATCGAAAAGCGAAACCGGGTCATCTCAAAAATAAACGAAACGGACAACCAAATTGATGCTTTTGCTGACTGCACACTGCCCTTATTGACAGATCCTCAAAAAAAAGATCTTTTTCATCTTATTGAGTCAATTAAAGAAATAGCGACTAACGCCGCGGAGCTTACGCGAAAATTTGAAACACCGATTGAATACGCCTGCCGCAGTCTCAGGAATTCATTACTTCTCAAAAAATCGACAAAACAGCCATACAGGCCATCTGCACAAACCAGGAATCGGGCACCCAGGTTTCTTGATACACAGTTGTAAGAAAGTCTCAACTTCTTAAGCTGGAATATCATATTCCCTTGATTCATCTAAAAAAGCTAAAGAATTTTACGTTACAGCCGATATTAACAATAAGCCCTTTTGAAGAATGGCGCATTCTTCCCTGGAGCTTTGCTCTTCTCCCAGGCTTTAATAACTGCTTATTTACGATGACCAGGACTTGATGTTCTTATAAAAACAGCTCTTGATACCGGCCGAGCCAGCATTATAGTGGCAAGTAAGTGAGCTTTTACAAAGCACTCAAGATTCCTGTCGAAAAGAGGATCTGAAAATGGAAGCAGTTAAAGGAAACAGAGTGGCAGATTCAGTGGAGATCCTTGAAAAGGCTTTGTCTCCCGGAATTTCTCAGTCATCTCGCAATAACCCGCTGGGAGAAATCCGGAAGAAAGAAAAAGAAGAAACTTATGTACCCGGTACTGATGCAGTGAGAGAAATAACGTCGATGATCCAGGATGAAATTGACAGCATGAATATTAAAATAGCATTCTCCACTTACGGGGACGGAGACGAGTGCATCTGCATTGTGGTCAAAAACAAGGAAACGGGAGAAATAATCCGCGAAATACCCCCTGAGGAACTTCAGCGCCTTCACGGGAAAATGGAAGAACTTATAGGCCTCATCTTCAATGACCGTATCTGAATCGATCCCTCAGAGAGCTCTTTCCGTATTGAGCGGATATCTCAACGGATATTCTTCATCTTCAAGAACCACCTGCGCCGCAAATCGCAGTTTTGCATTTATGACAATGGGCGCTCTGAGATTTGCCGTTGCCTTCAATGGTTCACGGCGGACAGTGATAATACTCATAAGAATAACGTCCGATGGTTTTCTGATTTCAAGCAAGCGTACATCCCTGCCGGGTATGATCGGCGCATAATCCGGCTTGATTAAAAAGGGATTGATCACCACAAATACAGTTCCGGTTTCAATGGAGCGAAGCTGCCAGAATGGCACTGTTTCGTCCTGGGGAAGAAAAACGAATCGCTTCAGATTCTCGAATCCCAGAATTCCTCTTTTCATTTCGATCAAACGATTTTCCGGTGCCGCTTCTCTATAATTCGTCCATTCCACAGAATTCATGGCAGGATTATGTTTCCCCCTTTTTTTGCAGAGCAACCCATAGTTCACTCAAATTAGTGTTATCAACGGCACTGGAAGAAGCGGCCATGGTATTTTGCTCCTCCACAAGCCGGAATAATTCTTCACGATATATAATTACCTCATCGGGTGCATCGATGCCGATTTTTACCTGCGCCCCTTTAATTTCCAATACCGTGATTTTCACGGACATGCCCACTCTGAAAGATTCGCCGCTTTTACGTGCAAGCACAAGCATTTACTTCTCACTTAAGAAAATCAAGCAACGTCATATTGCCGATTTTTGAGGCCATTTGATATGACGCCTTCAGCACAATCTCTTTCATTGAAAATTCCGTCACCAGTTTGGCAATGTCCACATCTTCCTTATTTGAAATTAGTTCCGTTAATCGCAGATCAAGATTCGTAAGGTTTTGCCCGGCGACATCGAGCCTGTTCATTCTCGTTCCGCATTTGGCTATATTCCTGTTTACCTGAATGGATGCTTTTTCCAGGCTGCTCAGTTCTGCTCCAATTTTTTCCGGATCATTATCACGTAATGCTGTTTCAAGGTATGATAATGTTTTAAAGATATCGACATCCCCCCGGCTCGATTCGGTAAAAACCGACTCTCCGGAAACTGAATAATCAAAGGAAATTCCTTCCCCGATTTCCAGTGCCAGCTCTTCGCCGTTCCCCTCATAATATCCTGCCGCAATGGCATCTATATAAAAGATATCACCAGCTGCAGGTGCCGTAATCATTTCCTTCATGGTCAGCTGTACCCCCTGGTCTTTCAAGCCTATAGGAACATTCAGGGTCAGATCGTCAAAAATTTCAGGCGCCCATGTAGTGCCGCCATCTTCGGAAACTTGATACGCATAGCTCCCCGATACCGGACTGTTACCCACGATTTTAACCACATAGGTTCTATTGAAGTCACCGGTATACGTACCGGATGCCTCCAATTTTCCACTGAAACTGTTTCCCGCCCCTTGACGCGGCTCACTTAAGCGGCTTTCCGAATATCCGCTGGCAACAAAGGGTTTTGTGCGCGTTTTTGTCCCTGAAAAAAGATAGCGATCACCAAACCTCGAATTCGCCAGCGACCGCAGCTCCTCAACAAGCTGGGCAACGGATTGGGCAGTGTAGTTCCTTGTTTCAGCCGTCGCCGTTGCGGTAGATTGCGAAAGCGCCAGCTCTCGAACCTTTACGAGAATATCGTTGACTGAATTAAGTTTGCTTTCAGACATTTCGATCCAGGCCCCAGCACTTTCAATATTGCGCTGGTAACTTTGCACCGATGTCTTGTGTGCACGATAATTCAATACCAGGCCAATACCGAGTGGGTCATCGGAAGGTTTTCTTATTGTTTTTTGTGTCGCCATTTTCTCAATGAGAGCCGCGTAATCGTTTTGAACGGCCGATAAATTAGTATTCATGGTGTTGAATTTCATCATTTCCGTGATGCGCATGCTCATTTTTCCCTTCGGAGTTACCGGCCCAGAGTCATCAGGGTATCGAGCATTTCTTCAGCTACCGAGCACAGACGAGCGGCCGACTGATACCCCATTTGAAATTTTATAAGATTAAGCATTTCTTCATCTATGGAAACACCTGATTTTTCCAGCCGTTTATGTATCATTTGATTCATAAGAATCTCTTGATGGCTACAGGCTCGCCTGCTGTCCGCTCCATCCTGGCCGATCCGTGAAACGAAAGAGGCGTAATGCCCGTTCAGTGTTCCTTCTTCACCTCCCGAGGCTATCACAGTGTCTTTCAAGGCACCCATGGAGCGCGCATTGGCTCCATCACCACTTACGGTACTTGATGCGGCTATTCTCATTACATCCGAAGAAATGGCGCTCATCAACCGGATATTGAGAAGAGAGGGGGCACTCTGTCCATGGGACGCGGTTTCGCAGGTGAAAAAATCTCCACCTGCATTGCAGTATGCATCGAAGCCGGCAGAATGTATTGCATTTACCCTAGCGGCGAACGTTGAAACAAATCCGTCCAGCCTGTTCAGATAGCCCGTTTCACCGCCTATGATTTCATCGCGCATATCGACAAGAGCGGCGATTTTTCCCCCTTTGATGCCCATATTCTCTCCATCGTCGCCAACTGTTCCCTCTACGGCTATACTTGGGGAAAAGGCATTATCGCTGCCCGTTCGAACCTCGAGATGCCACAAAGTCCCTTCGGTAACCAGGGGAGTTCCGTCGGGCAGGCAGATATTCAATGTACCACTTTTTCCTTCGGTGAAAGTAAAGTTGAGCGATTGAGCAAGATCGTTTAATGACTCTGTCCTTTTATCTAAAAGATCATTAATATTCCCCTGCTGCGCCGTGCTTTCCATAATTTTCATATTGAGATCGGCTACGGCATCAATACAACTGTTTGCCTGAATTACGAGATCGGAAAGGTGCCTGTTTATACTGTTCTGCAGGTCCACTAATTCCTGACCCGACGTACGGAGGATATGGGCCAGGCTCTCCGAAACTGATACCAGCGCAACCCGTTCCGGCTGTCCCGAAGGATTCGCGGAGAGATCTTCCCAGGCCGCCCAGAACGCGTTCATCATATCGGCAATGCCCCCCTCTTGCGACTCGTTAAAGATCATTTCTACCTTATCCAACTCTTCCTTCATCGTCTGAAAATAGGAAAGGCTGCTTTCAGATTCAATAATCCGGGATTCCAAAAAGCGATCATACATGCGCTCGATAGCTGAGATTTCAACTCCTGTGCGGGTTTGAACCGCTCCTGCATCACTGCCCGCAGTTTCGCTCAAGACTGCCCTTTGCCGTGTATATCCTGGAGTATTCACGTTGGCTATATTGGTACCCGTCAGATCAATGGCAGTTTGACTGCTTAAAAGGGCTGTTCTGGCTATATTCATTACATTGATATTGGACACAATGTTATCCCTTCCTTAAGAGGATGTTGCCGGCAGGCCCGCCCGTGTGAAGATCTCCACTGATTCCGTAAACTGCTGCCGGAGAAACAAGGCGGCTGATGAAATCGATAGACTGTTTCACATAAAGAATCGACGAATCCAGAAGAGCCCGGTTGCTCTCATTCATATTCTGTATTTGCTCAAATTGATTCCGCAGGATATCCTGAAGATGAAGCAGTATATTTTGATGGCGGCTGTCGGCATGGGCAATCAGAATCGACAAGTTGCATTTGTTTTCGTCAATGCCTATGTGCCTTGAAATTCGACCCGCAAGTTTCATTCTGATTTCGCCCAGCATTTTTGCTTTCACTATGACTGTTTCTTTCCTGGAATTGCTCTCGGATAGTTTTTCTGCAGAATATTGCATTAAAACTTCCTGCTCCCGAATTATAATTTCGGCTAATTCATGATACAAAACAGTCTCTTTCTGCAGCACAGCCGCAAGAGATGCATAGAGGTCTCCGAGCGAAGTGCCGCATTGCTCCGCGCTGCACGTGGTATTTTTAACGAGATTCACGGTACACTCTCCTCATTGCCATAAAATCCTGACCGGTTTCACGGGTTGTACCGTAAGAAAGTAGACACCGAAGTAAAGAAATGAAAGGTCTTTCAGGCGAAGATGTCCAGCAATGATTCTTCTATCAGCTTATCAGCCACCTTCTCCCCTTCTACCCGATATGATCCCTCATCAATACGGCGTTTCAATTCCATTACTTTCTCTTCCCGCATGTCGGGCAGTTCCGCTATGGCTTCTTTCACCTTATTGATGTCTTTCGCCTTCGCTGAAAGGCTGACTTTCTCCTCGGGGTCGGTTTTGCCGGATACCTGGGTTTCTCGACCTGTGGCCGTTTTTTCATTTATTTTATAATGCGAAACAAGTTCACTGGCCTGGTTCCTGGTCTCCGATACCTTCATAGATCCCTTTCTCCTAAGCGGTATTTTACTATCTTATCGGCAGATAGAAAAAAAACTTTACATTAAATCTTCCGTTTTTTCATATTTTTGTATCTGATTGTAAATTATCTGTTGAAGTCCTATTCCGGACCCGCCGCCTGCCATGGCCTCAGCCACTTTCTGATCGAAGAGCACCTTGCAGGTTTCCTTCCACTGTCCCTGCTGATTGGCTTGAGTGGATTGCGGAATCGTGCTTCTCATTGTCTCAAGTAACTGATAAATAAATATTGCTTCAAAATCTGCACATATTTTTTTTATTCTGGCATCTTTCGCGCCCGCGGTTCTGAATTCCGGTTTCGGTGTTACTGGTTCCGATCTCATTTTCCATCCTGCATCACTATGTGCTTTATGTACTTTCATTTTGTTCCTCTCTTACATGATCACAAGCTCAGCCTGGAGCGCACCGGCAGCTTTTATGGCCTGAAGTATAATTATCAGGTCCCGCGGCGAAACACCGATTGCATTAAGGGCGCGCACTACGTCCTGAATAGTTATTCCCTCAGGAACGACCATAAGTTTCTTTTTCTCCTCCATTATATTGACCGACGTATCAGTCGTTACGACTGTATTGCCTCCCTGCGCGATTGTAGTTCCTGCATTTGCTCCGTGAATTACACGCCCGCGGCCTGCCGGGGCGAAGGGCATAGGCTGGGATACTTGCTGCTGGTCTTTGATCTGGATGCTCAAATTTCCGTGAGCTATGGCAACAGTCGAAATCCTTACTTTTTCCCCAATCACCACGGTACCCGTTTTTTCATTGAGTACTACTGTCGCTACAGAGTCGACTGGTATCTCCAGGTGCTCTATTGCCGAAACCAACGCAGTAATATTTCCTTCAAAAGAATTCTCTATCTCTACCGCCACGGTTCCGGAATCGACAATTTTTGCTCTTATATCATTAATTTTTTCATTGAGCATGTTCGCCATACGAGTGCAGGTGGTAAAATCGGGCCGGTTGAGATTGACAGTAAAGTCTTTTTTTACTTGAAAATTATGGAACAGCTCACGCTCAACAAAGGCTCCGTTCATAATAGTACCCACCGTGGCATGATTTTTACTGATTCTGCCGCTTGCCCCCCCCGCCGAAAAACCACCCACAGTTACCGCTCCCTGCGCAACGGCATAAATCTTTCCGTCTGCGCCTCTCAAGGGGGTCATTAAAAGTGTCCCGCCCAAAAGGCTGTCGGCATCCCCTATTGAAGATACTGTTACATCTATTTGGGATCCTGTTTTTGAGAAGGGAGGTAGAACAGCTGTCACCATGACTGAGGCGATATTATCCGATTTCAGCATGTTGTCCCTCATTGAAAGACCCTGCCGTGTCAGGAGATTGGCCAGAGTCTGGTCGGTAAATCCGTTTTTTATGCTGTCGCCGCTCCCATCAAGTCCGACCACAAGCCCGTATCCGATGAGTTGATTGTCTCTAACCCCTCCGATTCCGGCGATATCCTTCAACCGTGCGGCATGAGAGTACGAGCAAAAATAGAAGAAGAGAAGAAACACTGCCAGTACTTTGCTTTTACATGAATCATTCATTGTAAGTCCGTCTAGAAAGGCCATACCCAATCAAGAATCCGCGTCATCCAGCCTGGATGCATCTTATCGTGTATTACCCCTTTTCCGGCATAAATAATGCGCGCATCCGCCATGTGCTGCGATAAAACGACATTATCATCCGATACATCATCGGGCCTCACTATGCCCGATATTATGATGTACTGCTCTTCTTCATTCACAGTCAGAAGACGCTTTCCTTGTATGAAGAGATTTCCGTTGGCGAATACTTCCGTTACGCACGCGGTAACCACCGCCTGAAGTCTTCCGTCTCTGCTCGTATCTCCGGAACCTGCAAGCTGACTTGTTGATGAACCGCCAAGTTCATATTTCGCTAAAATTCTCTTATCTGGAAGCGCCTGCGTCATCCCGGCAATACCAGCCGTATGACTGGTGTTTTTTACTGTTTTAGTATTGGCGCTATTCTTCCCACTTGCGCTTTCATCGACGAGCACCGTAATAATGTCCCCCTCAAATTTAGCTTTGCTGTCCACGAAGAGAAGATTTTCCCTTCTTTCGCCCGGCCAGATTGTACCGGCTGCCCTTTCAGGCTTTTCGCGGACTGCAACAGGGAGGACTCTATCGATTCGGGTTTCAATCGGCTCAACTGTTTTGATACATCCTGCAAGCGGAAGAATCATCACTACAGCAGCTGTAATTATGAAAATCCGGTTATTCACGAATACCCCCGTAGAGCGCAATTTCCAGAATATCGATACTTCTGAATCAAAATTGCTTCATTCTTTTCCTGCGTTATTTATTCCGTGTGTGACTCATTCACCTGTCTCTAATTGAAACATGGAACCTGATTCTGGTCGAAGCTGCTTAAAAATCGACTTTTACCACCGAATCATCCACTATTCTCGCGTATACGGATTTATTTGATGAAATGTTTTTCACCTTTATAAGATCACCGAGAGAGCCACTTTGTTCCGATATGCCGACAGTAGACATATGCAGCCCCCTCTTCGATAATTCGATTCTCACAAAAGCTCCGTTTTTCACCAATAAAGGGTCCTGCAGCATATTCTCCTTTAGTTCGGTATTTTTTCTGACACTGGATCGCAGCACTTTGCCTATCACTTCTTCCGGCCGTTGAAGCGGATTACGTATAGTCCGGTCTATCCACTTAGCCGTAATTTTTACATCATCTGCGCCGATTCTTTTCCCTCTCTCCAAAAACTTTTTAGAAACGACAAACTTTTTACGGATTTCAATGCGCACTCTGACAGGCTGCTCCCGGATAAAATATTCTCCGTCGTAAAACCTTACGTTAAATACGCAATAGCCCGCGTAGTCCTCATTTCTGCCACTGTCCACCCTGTAGGCAATTTCTTTGGCTTTCAAGACGAGATCGGGTGTACGGGACAAGAATTCAACCCGCGCAGAAGGCACTTTTTCTTCAATGTAATCGAGGACGATTTTTTCAAGAGCTTCGCCTTTCATAGTCAACTTATTTAGTTCCGCCTGAACATCTGCAACCTCGCACAATAGCGTTGAAGCCAGGAACATGAATACCGCTGAAACCCATCTCATTTCCTTACCTCTTCAAGTTATTAATCATCTGGAGCATTGAATCGGCTGTCTGTATTGCCTTCGAATTTGTCTCATAGGCACGCTGGCCCACGATCATTTTAACCATTTCATCCACTACATTCACGTTCGCCATCTCCAGAAAATGCTGTGATATCGTTCCCAATCCCGTTTCTCCCGCATATCCTGCAATCGGATCTCCTGAACCTTCTGTCACCTCGTACAACCCACGCCCCAGACTGCTCAGGCCCGCCGGATTCAAAAACTTTGCAAGTTCAATCCTTCCGGTGGCAAGCTGCATACCTACTTCATCTACAGCTGTCCATGTCCCGCCGCTGTCGACATTGAAATGGCATGTCTCAGGGGGAATTGATACCTCTGGAATCAGACGAAATCCTTCTGAATTGCATAAATACCCTTCCCTGTTGACCTTAAAGCTTCCATCTCTCGTGTATAAGGTGCGACCGTTTTGATCGATCTGGAAAAAACCGTCCCCTTCTATTGCCAGATCAAAGTCACTATCCGTTTGCTGATAATCACCTTGTGAAAACATCTTCTGAACAGCAATCGGCTTAACGCCCATTCCAATCTCTATCCCTACAGGCAATTGACTGCCCGATGTCGTTTCGACCCCCGCTTTTGAATATACTTGATACATCAGGTCCTGAAAGTCGGCTCTTGCTTTTTTGAAGCCTACCGTGTTCAGATTTGCGAGATTGTTCGCAATAATATCCTGACTTACCTGTTGCGCCTCCATTCCTGTAGCGGCCGTCCAAAGTGCGCGTATCATGCATGCCCCCTGCTTTATCAATCAATCTTTCAAAGTTTTCCTATCTGTGTGGTCGATAGCTTGTCCTGCTCCTGCAACGTTTGCATCATTTTCTGGTAAGATTCGAACGTTCTGTGAATATCTATGAGTTTCACCATCTCCTGGATCGAGTTTACATTCGAAAGTTCCAGACTTTCGGGTACTATCAACGAATCTTTTGCCTCATGAAGACCTGCCTGATCATCGGTGTCAAGGAATATCCCTCCCTCACATTTATCCAACTGATCCGGTCTTTCAAATGCGGCAAGCCGTAACGTATCAACTTCCGCACCGTCGACCAGAACCGCCCCTTTCTCATTGATTCGCACGTCATTCCCTGAAACTGTGATTCTGCCGGCCTTTCCCATAACAAAATTTCCCTCCAGGGTAACTAATTCTCCTTCTTTGTTCAGAGTGAAGCGACCGTCACGTGTATATCCGAAGCCGTCTTTTGTTTGAATGACGAATAACCCTTTCCCGCATATGGCCGTATCGAGCTCATTTCCAGTCCGCTGAATCGGCCCCTGTGTAAAATCCGTAGTTAAATGCGGTTCCGAAGGCTGATTCACCCCTTCTCCGCCTTTAATGTAAAAGAGCATGGTCGCCTTGAACCCTGTCGTCCCTGCATTTGCAATATTGTGCATCGCGCAATCGAGTTGATCCATCTTTCTGACGCACTCTGCTGATATTGAACCCATGCTTTCAATCATGTTCTTCCTCTCTGTTCCAGTTTGTTAGATTCAAAGCAAACGATATGCCATTCTTTAATGTCCCCGTAAAAAGCTTCTTGCGCCTCTGAGCTGTCAATACAATGGGAAGCACGCGAAGCTTTCACATACTATTCTTCGTATATTTACAGGTATGAGATTTTGACCGTGAATCAGCTGTGTTTCAGGTATCATGCCACCGATGCGAAGCCTCCGTCCCGGCTGTGTCTGAGCTGCCAGGCGCGAGGGTGCCGGGACAACTTCGCGAGGCGATGCATGGTTGAACACAACTCCGAGCAGGCAAAGCTCCCGCCTTTAAATCTGAGAATAAATACGCTTTTTCAATTACTTACCTGGAAGTCGAGGACACCTTTTTTTGTGCTGTCCGCCCCCATACAGACGAAGAAAATTGAACGTATGTAGAATGGCAAATATTTTGAGATTCAGTCAAAAAGCAGTAATTACCTATTGCGAAAAACGGAATTTTATGCCGGAAATAATTTCCCCTTTATGACAGGCTCGAAAATTCGCGATGCTCTTCATTTATTCTATAGAGAAAAGCAAAAATTCTTGCCACGGCATGATACAACTCCGGAGGAATTTCCTCATCGATATGAAGCCGGCTTAAGATCTCCACAAGGGAAGGATCCTTTCGGATGGGAATTCCATTTTTTACCGCACAGCTAATTATTTTTTCGGCAATAACCCCTTTGCCTTTTGCAGTGATCCTCGGCGCCCTGTCTTTTTCCCCGTCATAGGCGATCGCTGCTGCAAAGGAGACGTCCGGTTCGTGTTCTTTCGTCATACCATACTCTCACGCAATGACATCGACAGGCTCCGCCTGAAACAAAGCTGAAAACACCCCGATATACTGTTCTTGACTCGTTCGCGGATCACGCGTCTTGCAGGATACATTATCAATATGGTATCCGATATCATTCAGAGATCTTTCTAATTCTTCCAGAAGGGGTGATATATATTTTGTAATTTCCTCTTTTTCGCAAAAAAGATGGCATTCGAGATTTTTTCCCCTTATTGCAGTGTCCGCTTCGATCGGGCCAAGAGAGTCCAGTTCAATGAAAATTTTGCACCTTGTCATTCCTCCGGGCTTTTTTCCACCGCATCCCTCTCCAAAATCTATAAAAATCTCGGCAAGATGAATTTCATTCGCACACTGAACCGGCACCTGCAACAGATACGTCCTCTCATTTTCTTCAAGAATACTCATAACCACCTGGCGCATTTCGATGGCTTTAACGGAAGTATCCAGGAATTGCAGGAGCCTTTCGACCGGCAGACTGCTTTTTTCAGGTTGAATATTTCGCAGTGTTTCTTCCATCCTCATGAGAAGTGTCTTCAGATTTTCAATCCCAGCAAATGACCCGGCTTTTCCGGTCATGCGCTTTGCTGCCGTTTTGGCAATATAATGCTCCAGGAGAAAGCCCATTTTTTCAATATAACTTTTAAAAAAAAGATCCTTGCCAGCAGATTGGCCCGTATACAAAAGAGTGCTGACAAAGGCTGCAAATTTTTCCGCATCCTGCTTGCCGAAGAGCTCGGCAAATCCTGAAAGATTGATCTCCCTTAAAAATGAAAGGGCGCCAGAAAAAATGCGCACAACAGACCGCGGCTCAACACGACAGTATCTGAAGGCATCTTTTACATGGGCCGGCAAGGATATGTTTCCCGAGCGCACCCGTAGAATGACTTTCGGACTCAATGCAGCCACTGTAAGCATCCGGTGCTCGCCTTTCCCAAGAAGGCAATCAGTACGCGCTGTAACAAGACTGCCCTTGATGAGAAGGACCGCTTGGTTTCTTCTAGATTCAACGACACACGCCGGTACGATTTCACCCACCGATAGAGGAGGCAGTCCTTTAGAAACTGAGCCGGACCCTCGCAGGGAAGACAAGAACTCTGCAGCCGCTGGAAGAGGATAGGAGCCCGAAATAGAAGACATCAGTGACTCTCATTTTTTGTCCGGTCAAGGTCGAGAATCAAAGCAATTTCCCCTTTGGCAATTCCTAATTTTGATGCAATCTTGTCTCGATCCATACCTTGCGATGCCAAATCAAACGCTGCTTTATACTTTTTTTTCGGAGTCATGATTTTCTTGTAGGCTCTTTTAACGAAGTAATATCTTTCGATAATTGCAGCTTTCGTCCAAATGAACGAATTAGTTTTCTTGTGCAGGGTCCTTTCACATTCCCTCTTTCCATAACCGGTTTCTATACATCGGTCGAGCGCATCCTGAAACGCAGGGTCACCCGGTGCGTTTAGAATTTCTGAAGAATCTGTGCAGACAGGTGTGCCATTTTCTTTTTCTCTCATCAAAAAAGAAATGTGCCACAGGAGGATAAAGATCATGACACAGAGAATTATATCTACAGATATATGAATTGCTATAATGAGCCCCAGGTCCATGTCATACTTTCACATCAATATTTCCTTTTATTTCATCACTGGGTTCCAGATCATTCCGTGTTATTTCGCCATCATGGGCCGGGGGAAAAATGAGGCCGTCGCATCTTTCTTTTTCTTCTTCTTTTATCATTGCGTGCCCGGCTTTTCCAATATCCTGTATTTTTTCTTTCGCCCGCCTTTTTTCTTTTTCAAGTTCAATCTGGAATTGTCGCTGCTGCATATCAGGATTCTGCTGCTGCACGTGCTGAATACGCTCGATCGAATTTGACTGCAGCAGCCCTTGCCGAATGCCTTCCGACTTTACCATTTCGGACCTCCTTTTGATTTTGCGGACACGCGGATACGGATAATAAAGTCAATGGCAAAAAACAACCATACATTTTGGATAGCAGTCGAATACTCTGTGCCGGTTATCCGCATTTGCAGAACCGGCTATGCTACCGCCCGTAGGGTATCGAAACCGAAAACCGGTAAAATCCGCTGTCCTGTTCAACTGCAAAACGGGCGCCATACCTTCTTAAAAGTGCAATTGCATTACATACACTGCGACTTCCATTCAAAGGTTTTGTCAGGAGCAAATCGCCGCCCTCCTCCATACAGAATTCAGTTATTTCCGGTACTTCCTTGTGCATTCCGGTATCTTGAAAAATCATGAACACAAACTCTGAATCGTAATCAGTCGTGATTTTCAGTCGGCGCTCTTCCACCTTCTCCATCGACTTCATCGCATATCGTATGATGGTTGAAATAGCGATGGAATAATCAGAAGGAATACCTTTTACGAGTGGAATATCCACATTGAGATTTGTTTCTTTTTCTATCTTGTGTTTGAAATCAAGATAGAATTCAAAAAATGCGATCTCTGACTCTATTAAATCTGAAAGATTTATTGATTGAGTCGTCCGGTTATTAAGCCTGTGCAGTTTTGTTGCCAGATCATTAAACAGATAGTAAAGACGGTCGGACTCCTGTGATATAAGATCGATATCTCTCAGGATTTTTCCGTACAGCTCGCTGGAAACTCCATTTCCCTTTTCTTCGATAGCAGGAAATACATCTTGTGCCCTCTTCTGCAGGAGTTTGGAGCGTCCCATGATTCCATTGAGCGGATTTGCAAAATTATGCAGAATTCCGGGTATAAGTTCTTCAATAAAGGTGGCTTCAAATTCGCGTCCGAGATCCATTAAAATTCGTTCTTTGTCCATACTGACCTTCCTTCCTTTTTCAATTCTCGAATCAGACATCTTCCTCTTTCTTATTTTAAACCGAGCACGAATTCCCGCAGGTCGTTATCATCGCTCATGGTATTCAGAAGGATTACTCTCCATATCTTTTGCATTTCAATTATGTTTCTGCTTTTTTCGACTTTAAAAAAAGGAGATTTTTTGTATCAGATCTTTTTACTGATGCAGATCCGCCGCCTTTGAGACCTTTGCACAACCCCTCAATATTTTTCTTGGTTAGGCCCGGGGGTTGCGATAAAAAATCTCATTAATTACATATAACACGTTAATATTGTTTTATAATTGCCTATTTTATGCTATAG
>Ga0172382_10000116_pt1 | contig 132567 bp, 119 predicted proteins | sample Leawel138RmetaG_FD_122245 | JGI IMG/M metagenome (GOLD analysis project Ga0172382, IMG submission 122245) | Leachate microbial communities from a municipal landfill in Southern Ontario, Canada - Leachate well 138R metaG | ecosystem: Engineered > Solid waste > Landfill > Unclassified | place... | reverse complement strand
GGCCCCGGCAACTTCCCGCACGCCGCAACCGCCTCCTCCGCACTGAAAGCCGCATAACCCGCAGGCACAGGAACACCAAAACGCGAAAGCAATTCCTTCGCCTGATACTCGTGAATGTTCATCTTCGGGCTTTCTCAGGCGAGGTCGGAATCGATGCCCTTGCAGGCGACGAGCAATTCCTTGACCGCATCGACCGACATATCGAAATTCGCGCGCGCAGCATCGTTCAGTTCGATCTCGACGATCCGCTCAACGCCACCCGCGCCCAGCACGATCGGCACGCCGACATAAAGGTTATCGACGCCATATTGACCGGTCAGATGGGCCGCCGCCGGCAACACCCGCTTCTGGTCCTTCAGATAGCTTTCCGCCATCATCACCGCAGATGCCGCCGGCGCATAATAGGCCGAGCCGGTTTTCAGCAGTCCGACGATTTCGCCGCCGCCGGAGCGCGTGCGCTGAACGATGGCGTCAATGCGCTCCTGGGTCGACCAGCCGAGCTTGACGAGATCGGGAACCGGAATACCGGCGACGGTCGAATATTCGACGACCGGCACCATCGTATCACCATGACCGCCAAGGACGAAGGCCGTGACATCCTTCACCGAGACCTGGAATTCCTCGGCGAGGAAATGGCGGAAACGCGCCGAGTCGAGCACGCCGGCCATGCCGACGACCTTGTTGTGCGGCAGACCCGAAAATTCGCGCAGGGCCCAGACCATCGCGTCCAGCGGGTTGGTGATGCAGATGACAAATGCGTTGGGCGCATGTGCTTTCAGCCCTTCGCCAACTGCCTTCATCACTTTCAGGTTAATCCCAAGCAGATCGTCGCGGCTCATGCCCGGCTTGCGCGGCACGCCTGCGGTGACGATCGCAACATCCGCACCGGCGATATCGGCATAGTCATTCGTGCCCTTCAGGCTGACATCGAAACCGTCCACCGGGGCCGCTTGCGCCAGATCCAGGCTTTTGCCCTGCGGCGTTCCCTCGGCGATGTCGAACAGGATCACATCACCCAGTTCTTTCAGACCAATCAGATGCGCGAGCGTGCCGCCGATCATGCCTGCGCCGATCAGCGCGATCTTCTTGCGTGCCATGATATCCCCTTGAGCCAAGATAATGAATACAGGACAGGGCTTACTCCTCCCGGTTTCAACCCGTCAATGCGCCCGACCTGCTATTTTATGCAGCCTTCTGCTGATCGGCCTCCAGCCCGTGTCCGGCGGCGAGGTAATCGGCCGATTGCATTTCCATCAACCGCGATACCGTACGGTCGAATTCAAAGCGCCCGTCGCCTTCCGGATAAAGATTTTCCGGTCTCGCATCGGCGGCAACCAGCAATTTGACCCGCCATTCATACAACGCATCAATCAGCGTCACGAAGCGCGCTGCCTCGTTTCGATTTTCCCGGCTCATTACCGGCACGCCCACGATGATAACCGTATGATAATGGCGGGCAATCGCCAGATAATCAGCGGCGCCGCGCGGCTCGCCGCACAGCCGGCGGAAAGAAAAAACCGCTACGCCTTTCAACGATTTCGGCACGAAAAGTTCACGGCCCGCCGAAACGGAGATATTTTCAGATGGCACATGTTCGCGGTCTTCCACCGGAAAGTCGGTAAGACGAAAAAACAGTTCTGACAGCTGCGCCGTCGCCTCCGGCCCGTTCGGGCAATAATAGGTTGGCATACCAGCCATGCGGTCGAGCCGGTAATCTACCGGCCCATCCAGCGTCAGAATGTCCAGTTCGCGTTCGAGCAAATCGATAAAGGGCAGGAAATGCTCGCGGTTGAGCCCGTCCTTATAAAGGTCGCGCGGCGGGCGGTTGGAGGTGATTATGGTGATGACCCCGGCCCGGAGCAGCGCCGTGAACAGCCGCGACAGGATCATCGCATCGGCGACATTATTCACCTGCATTTCGTCGAAAGCCAGCAGCCTCCCTTCGGTCGCCCATTGCGCGGCCACAGGCTCTATCGGATCGCCGGGATGGTCGCGACGCGCGACCGCGATACGGCTGTGGGTTTCCAGCATGAATTCATGGAAATGAATGCGCCGCTTTGGTGTTACGCGAATCTGCTCGAAAAACAGGTCCATCAGCATCGATTTACCGCGACCTACACCACCCCACAAATAGATGCCGCGGGCGACCGGCGCCGGTTTCCTGCCGCCAAATATGCGCCCGAACAGGCCGGGTTTTGCCGGCGGCGATTCCAGCGCATCCGCCAGCTTTTGCAGATGGCGGACAACTTCGGCCTGTGCAGGATCAGCGCGAAGCTGACCGGAAGCGGCCAGCGCCTCATAAGCGGAACAAACCCTGTGCACGCGCATTCTCTTTCACGAAGCGGAAAAGCCGACACCCCCGCGCCGCGCCTGTCCGCCCGGTGCGAGGGTGCGCCGATCCGGAAAAATCAGACGACGCGCTCGACGATCATCTTCTTGATCTCGGCGATCGCCTTCGCCGGGTTCAGGCCCTTCGGGCACACGGTCGTGCAGTTCATGATCGTGTGGCAACGATACAGGCGGAATGGATCTTCGAGCGCGTCGAGCCGCTCGCCGGTCGCTTCATCGCGGCTGTCCGCCAGCCAGCGATAGGCCTGCAACAGGATCGCCGGCCCGAGGAACCGGTCGGAATTCCACCAGTAAGACGGGCAGGATGTGGAGCAACAGGCGCACAGGATACATTCGTACAGGCCATCGAGCTTTGCCCGATCTTCCGGCGATTGTTCGCGCTCGGCCAGCCCTGGTTCCGGCGTTACCGTCTGCAGCCAGGGCTGGATCGATGTATATTGCGCATAAAATTGCGTCATATCCGGCACAAGATCCTTCACCACCGGCATATGCGGCAGCGGCGTGATCGCGACATCGCCCTTCACATCTTCGATCGCCAGCGTACAGGCCAGCGTATTGCTGCCGTCGATATTCATCGCGCAGGAACCGCAAATGCCTTCACGACAAGACCGGCGGAAAGTCAGCGTCGAGTCCTGCTCGCTCTTGATCTTGATCAGCGCGTCCAGAATCATCGGACCGCAATCGTCGAGATCGATTTCATAGCGGTCGTAGCGCGGGTTTTCGCTGTCATCGGGCGACCAGCGATAAATTTTGAACGTCCGCACATTTTTGGCACCGGCGGGAGCGGGATAATGCTTGCCCCGGGCGTTGATGCGGCTGTTCGGCGGGAGACGGAATTCTGCCATAGGACCCTCAGTAAACCCGTGCCTTGGGCTGGATATAGTCGATCTCGTCGCTCAGCGTATAGCTGTGGACCGGACGGTAATCGAGGCGGACCTCGCCACCCTTGCCGCCCCAGCCGTCGAACCAGCTGATCGTATGCTTCATCCAGTTGGCGTCGTCGCGATTGGGGAAATCCTCGTGCATGTGCGCGCCGCGGCTTTCCTTGCGATTAATGGCGCTGCGGATGGTGCACTGCGCCTGCACGATCAGATTGTCCAGTTCCAGCGACTCGACAAGATCGCTGTTCCAGATCAGCGAACGGTCGGTCACATGGATGTCGGTCATCCGCGCATAGACCTTGTCCATCTGCGCAACGCCCTCGGCCATCAGTTCATCGGTACGGAACACCGCGCAATGGCGCTGCATCGTCCGCTGCATATCCTCGCGGATCTGCGCCGTCGGCGAGCCGCCGGCGGCATTACGGAAATGATCGAGACGGCCCAGCGCCAGATCCGCCGAATCCTTCGGCAGTTCCTTTTGCGCGCCGCCCGGCTTGACGATCTCGGCGATGCGGTGCCCCGTGGCGCGGCCAAACACCACCAGATCGATCAGGCTGTTGGAGCCAAGGCGGTTCGCGCCATGCACCGAGACGCAGGCGGCTTCACCCACGGCGAACAGCCCCGGCACCACCGAATCGGGGTTGCCGTCGCGCAGCGTCACCACCTCGCCATGGTAGTTGGTCGGAATGCCGCCCATATTATAGTGAACGGTCGGCACCACCGGCAGCGGTTCGCGCGTCAGATCAACGCCGGCGAAAATCTTGCCGGATTCGGTGATCCCCGGCAGGCGCTCGGCCAGAAGCGCCGGGTCGAGATGGTCCAGATGCAGGAAGATATGATCCTTGTTTTTGCCGACCCCGCGCCCTTCGCGAATTTCATTGGCCATCGAGCGCGAGACGACATCGCGGCTGGCGAGATCCTTGGCCGAAGGCGCATAACGTTCCATGAACCGCTCGCCTTCGGAGTTGGTCAGATAACCACCTTCGCCGCGCGCACCTTCGGTAATCAGCACACCCGCGCCATAAATGCCCGTCGGGTGGAATTGCACGAATTCCATATCCTGTAACGCCAGACCGGCGCGCAGCGTCATACCGCCGCCATCGCCCGAACAGGTATGGGCGGATGTGGCGGAGAAATAGGCGCGGCCATAGCCGCCCGTCGCCAGCACCACGGCCTGGCTGCGGAAGCGATGGATTGTGCCGTCTTCCAGGCAGAGAGCGATCACGCCCCGGCATTCACCCTTTTCCATGATCAGGTCGATGGCGAAATATTCGATGTAAAAATCGGCGTCATATTTCAGCGATTGCTGATAAAGCGCGTGCAGCATCGCATGACCGGTACGGTCGGCGGCGGCGCAGGTGCGCTGGGCTGCCGGACCTTCGCCCATATTCTGCATCATGCCGCCGAAGGGGCGCTGGTAAATCTTGCCCGCAGCCGTCCGGCTGAACGGCACGCCGGCATGTTCCAGCTCGTAAACCGCTGCCGGGGCTTCGCGCACCATATATTCAATGGCGTCCTGGTCGCCCAGCCAGTCCGAGCCCTTGACGGTGTCGAACATGTGCCAGGTCCAGTGATCCGGACCCATATTGCCGAGCGACGCGGCGATCCCCCCTTGCGCTGCGACTGTGTGGCTGCGGGTCGGGAACACCTTGGTGATGCAGGCGGTTTTCAGACCGGATTCAGCGATGCCCATCGTTGCCCGCAGGCCGGACCCGCCCGCGCCAACAACAACCGCGTCATAGCTGTGGTCGATGATCTTGTAGGCTTCCGACATCAATCAGGCTCCAAGCGCGATCTTGACGATGGCGAACAGTGCCGTCGCCGCCGTCAGGACCGTGTAAAAAGTAAGGGCAATCAACGAGAGGGTGCGCAAGCCACCATCATGCACATAATCCTCGATCATTACCTGTACGCCGAGACGGAAATGCCAGAAGACACTGATAACGAGCAGGGCCAGGGGCACCGCCACCAGCGGCTGGGCGATCCAGGAAATCACGGTCGCATAGTCGAGCGCCGGCAACAGCAGCAGCGACACAAGGAACCAGAGGGCAAGGACGAAATTGCCCACCGCCGTTACCCGCTGCAACCACCAGTGATGCACGCCGGATTTGGCTGAACCCAGGCCACGGACCTTTTTTAGCCCCGTGCCGCTCGTAAACCGCGAAGCCATGTCAGGCCCCCCTTCCAAGCAGAATATATGCCCACACCAGAATGGTGAGCAGGGCCGCCACCGCGAACACCCAGGTGGCGGACATTTTCAGTACGCTCAGGGAATAGCCCCGGCCGGTATCCATGACCAGATGGCGGATGCCGGAGCACAGATGCTGGAAGAGGGACCATGTGAGACCGATCAGCATCACCAGGCCCAGCCAGCTGTTGGCGAAGCCGAGGAAGGTTTCATAGGCTTCCGGCGATGTGGCGGCCGCCGCCAGCCACCAGCACAGCATCAATACGCCGGCAAAGGCCAGCGCATGCCCGGATACGCGGTGAAAGATCGAGGCGGCCATATTGACACGCCATTTCCAGATGGAAAGATGCGGTGATAACGGTCGGTTCTGGCCCATTGCGAAAGCCTCCATTCCCCCATTGTCTGCGGACGGGCACGCGATATCAGGCGGAGTCCATCCGGAAAAGCCGGTACGCCGGAAAGCAGAAACTTTCCGGCTATCATGCAACGCTCATAGCGAAATCTGCCGCGCGCACAAGTCCGGCGCGGTTTCAGCTGTTATGCAATTTGACAGCTGTGCCCCGAAAACGCCACAGGCAGCCATGGTCGACCCGCATTATCTGACCCGTATTTCCTGCACCCGCGCCGAAGCCGATGCGGCGGCGCTCGCCGACTCACCGCTCGGCGATGTCGAGCCGATGCCTACCCTTGTCGCGATGGAGAATGCGGCAGGCTGGGAGTTGCAGATGTGGACCCAGGCGCCTCCGGATGATGGGCTGTTGCGGGCGCTGGCAGCGCTTGCGCCATCGACCGTCACGGCGCCGGAAACCGAAACCGTCGCCGATGCGGACTGGGTAACATTGTCGCAAATTGGGCTGGAGCCGGTCGATATCGGGCGTTTTCATATCCATGCCCGGGAACATCGCGGCGAGTCGCGGCCCGGCCAATGGCCTATCCGTATCGACGCCGGTCTGGCCTTTGGCACCGGTCAGCACGCCACCACCGCCGGCTGCATCGCCGCCGCCGCCCGCACCGCGCGACTCCGCCCCGCCGCCAACATTCTCGATGTCGGCACCGGCAGCGGCCTGCTGGCATTTGCCGCCCGTCGCCTGCACCCGCGCGCCCGGCTGACCGCCGCCGACCTCGATCCTGTGGCGGTTCACGTCGCCCGCGAAAACGCCCGCATCAATCATATCCCCGCAGGCCATCGCGCCGGCCATATCGCCCTGATGACGGCCCCCGGCGTCGAACATCCGCTGATCCTGGGTCGCGCCCCTTATGATCTGGTGTTCGCCAACATCCTCGCCGGGCCCCTGGCGGCGCTTGCACCGTCCCTTTCATCTGTCGTCGCCAAAGGCGGCACATTGATTCTGGCCGGATTGCTGCAACCCCAGGCGCAAAAGCTCATTTCCGCCTATAGTGCGCGCGGCCTCCGATTGGTGGCGCGCTCTCCCCGTGCTGAATGGCCGGTGCTGGTGTTTCGCAAGGTCAAACCCGCCAGCCGCCGCTCCGCCATGCGCGGCGGGCGGCGCGAAGCCGCCAATCGTGGCTGGAAAATCGACAGCCTGTAGCCGGTCAGCGCACCGCACCCTGCGCAAAAAGCAACGGACCATGGGCCGAGAGCCAGGCTTTCGCCGGTTGATGCGAGGTGCCCAGCAATTCCGTCGCCAGAGCCCAAAAGGCCGCGCCGTGATGATGTTCGACCAGATGCGCCACTTCATGCGCGACGACCGCCTGCCGCACGAAATCGGGGGCCAGCACCAGCCGCCAGCTATAGGCGATATGGCCACTTGCCGAACAACTGCCCCAGCGGCTGGCGGGATCGCCCAGCCGCACCTGCACATCGTTACGGCCAACCGTCGCCGCCAGCATCTGCGTTTCCGCTGTCAGCAAGCGCCGCGCCTCGGCTGCCAAAAACCGCCGCACGCGTCCAGCGAAGGCGTCAGCATTTCCGGGCACCGCCAGTTGGCCATGGGCGAAAAGGACGCTGCGCCCTTTGCCTGCCGTCAGCTTCAGATCCGCGCCGCGAAACAATATTACCCCGCCCGGCTGAAAGGGAGCCGGCGGCGGCAAGCGTCGCGCCGCCTGCTGTTCCAGCCACGTCTGTTGCGACTGCGCGAACGCCATGGCCCGCGCCGTGCCGGTGCGCGGCGGCATGGTCAGTCGCACGGCGCGGCGCGCCGGACACAGGCGCAGCGCGACCCGCCGTGCCCGCGCATGGGGTACAAACTCCAGAGGCAGCCAGCGCTCCCCCACCTGGATCATATCGGGGAGCGTTTCGGCTATGCGGCCACGAAATCCGGAAGCTAGTTGCAATCGGGATTGCTGGTGAAACGGTCGAGATAACGGCGTGTAATGGCTTCCACCGGCATCACGACAAACACATCGACGGTATTGAACTGACGATCGATAAACGCGCCATCCCCCACGGTTGCTCCCACACGCAAATAACCCTTGATGAGCGGCGGCAACGCGCGGGCGGCGGCGCGCATATCGTAACTGCCGGGTGCAAGGATATCCAGCGGCACATAGTCCAGCGCGCGGGCGCGCAGATGCGGCGGCGCCAGATGTTCCTGCGCCAGCAAGGAGAGCTCGGCGGAATGCACCTGCGGATCGGTGCCGTGGAAAGACGCGCAGCCGAACAGCGTGCCGATATGGTGTGCGCGCAAATAGGAGGCGATACCGCGCCACAACAGGCTGATCGTGGTGCTGTTGCGATGCGCCGCCGCAACACAGGAGCGCCCCAGTTCCAGCAATTGCCCGGTGCGGGCGCTGCTTTCCAGCAAGGGCGTCAGATCATATTCGCCGGCGGAATAAAAACCGCCACTGCGCTCCGCGACCAGTTGCCGCAGCAGACGATAGGTTCCGACAACGCAGGGATAGGCGAAAGGTTCTTCTTCCGGGCCATGGTCGATCACCAGCAGATGATCGCAAATCTCGTCATGCGGGTCGATATCGCGGCTGCTGGCACGCGCGACAGGTGGTGCGGCTGCGCCCATTTCCTCAAAGAAAATTTCATAGCGCAGCGCCTGGGCCGCCACGATTTCCTCTTCGCTGGCGGCGATTCGCACTTCCAGCCGGCCCTGCCGGTGCAGGTGCGGTTGCCGGGTCAAAAGCTGCGGGGTTAATGCCGTCGATGCCACTTCCTGCAAAATCATCAGTCATGTTCCCGTTTGTCGGATCGTGCCGTTCCGGCGCCATATCGACGTTTCATGACGATTGCGAGGCGGCTGTCTCCGGTTCGGCATCGCTCATCCGCATCATCAACATGCGGAACAGTAAAATACCCGGCAACGCCAGCAGCGTCGTCAGGAGATAGAATTGAACATAGCCCAGCGCCTCGATCAATGCTCCCGCCGTCGTTCCCTGCACAAAACGACCGAGAATCGACGCCATCGCTGACAGAAGCGCAAATTGTGTTGCCGTAAAGCGCAAGTCGCACAGCCACGACAGATAAGCGACCACCGCCACCCCGCCGATGCCGCTGGCGAAATTCTCGAAGCCCACCGCCAGGCCCATCGCGAGGCTCGAATGGCCGATCCAGGCCAGCGCCGCAAAGCCGAGATTGGTGACAGCCATCAGGATCAGGCTCACCATCACCGCCCGCATCATCCCCAGCCGCGCATAGACAATGCCACCAACAAAAATGCCCGCCAGCGTCGCCACCAGGCCAAGGCCGACATCCCAGGCGGCGATTTCATCTTTTGAAAAGCCGAGATCGGCGAACAACAGCCGCAACGACAGATTGGCGATCGTATCGCCAAGCTTGTGGACCAAAATAAACAGCAGCACGAGCCAGGCGCCGGGCCGGGACAAAAAATCGGCGAGCGGTTCCACTACGGCCGAGCGCACCGCCCTGAACCCGCGCGGCATCGCTGCTGTCGAGATCATCGCCTCATGACGTTTCGGTTCCCCGAGCATCGCAGCGGCTACAAGCGCCGGCAAGGCGAACATCGCCGACGCCGTATAGGCAGCACTCCACCCGGCACGTTCGGCCATAAACAGCGCCAGCGCACCCGCGCCGGCAGCCCCCAGCCGCCAGCCATATTGACTCATGCCCGAACCGACGCCCAGTTCATCCTTTTTCAGGCTCTCGATGCGGAAAGCGTCGATCACAATATCATAGCTTGCGCCGAAAAAGGCCGTCAGCAGCGCCGCCGCCACGACCCGTTCAATATGCGTAACAGGGTCTATGGAGCCGAGCCAGATGATCGACGCCATCACGCCGATGCCGATCACCAGCAGCCATGCCCGCCGCTGGCCGATACGCCGGGCAAGAACAGGAATCTTGGCGCGGTCGATAAGCGGGGCCCACAGAAATTTGAAATTATACAGCAAAAAGGTCAGCGTGAACGCGGTCACCAGCCTTTTGTCGATCCCGGCCTCCGCGAGGCGCGTTGTCAGCGTTGCGGCGATCATCGCGAACGGCGCACCCGAAGACAGGCCGAGCAGCAAGGCTCCCACAGGGCCGGGTTTGAACCAGGGACGGATGGTGTCGCCCCAATTACGCCGCACGGTCTGTTGTTTCATCCACCCTCTTTAGGTCATCAGCACACAAAGGAAATGCTGTCAGGCGATAATGTCCGGGATCAAAAGATCGGTAAGGGCCGCGATCTCGTCCTTCACGCGCAGCTTCTGACGTTTCAACCGCTGCAGCCGCAAGGCGTCGACAGCGGGCGGACGACTCAGCGCGTCAATGGTGGCGGAAAGATCGCGATGCTCCTCGATCAGCGCATGCAGCCTTGCCCGCAATTCCTCCTCGCTCATGGCCGACCTTCAACGCCGCGGATATTTTTGCGCTATGTGTGTTCGCCCGTGCGCCGTCAATGGGGATGGGCGCTCCGCGAAAATTTTCAGCGCACTAATAGTCCTTCTGATAGCGCGCATTGGCAGAAGCCCCGCCGATGCTCGACACCTCGGCGATCAGGCTCCACAGACGGGAAAGCGTCCATTGCAAGGTGGTCAGCGTATGGCCGCTGCTGTCCGTCAGCACCTCGGCGTAGAGGTTTTTGGTGATCCGCTTGCCAACGGCGAGGCCGGTGCCCATGCCATTTTCGGTATTATCACCCACCAGCCGCAACCGGTCCACGCCCACCGAACGGCGGATTTTGCCCATGGTATCCAGTCCGCTGCGCAGACCGGCAACTGCACTGGCCAGTTGCACTGCTTCGGTAACGGACAAATCGGCGACCGATGCGCCAAACAGCAATCGCGACAGGATTTCATCTTCCGGCAGGCTCGGCGTGGAACTGAAGCTGATCTGCGGGCGGGCGGCTGTGCCTGCGATCCGGACATAGGCGGTCACATCCTGTGCCCGGGTTTGCGCCTGAATGTTGATGGCGCTTTCCATCGGCGCGCCATTGAACGTGACATGACCATTGGTGATGTTGAAATCGCTGCTGGCGAAAACAAATTCACCCTTGCTGAGCGTCGCGTCGCCCAGCATCCGCGGGTTGGCCGCCGTGCCGCGCACCCGCACGTTGGCGCGCCAGTAGCTGTCCAGCCCCATCCCCTCGATACGGATGCGGTCGTCAGACGTGATGTCGATGTTCAGCGCGATACCGGAGAGCAGCGACGGCGCGGTGGCCGTCGGGGCGAAATTCCCCGCCCGGCGCACTTTCAGTACCGGCACTTCCGCCGATTGCACCGGGGCCACCAGATAACGCGCCGAATCCACCTTCAACTGGCCGTCAATCGCCATCTCGCTGCCCTGGCCGCGCAAGTGCAGCGGACCGGAGATGGTGGCTTCGGCGATATCCGAATCGGCCAGCTTCGCGCGGTTGAATTGCAGACCGATATTCATCCGCCGCGCATCACCGGCGGACAAATTGACCTGGCCCTGACCCGTAATTGTTCCATTGCCGGCCCTGGCCGACAGCCGTTGCAGATGGAAATATGGACCATTGAAACGCCCGTCAAAGCCGATATCGGAAATTGTCGTGCCCCAATCGGCATTGCGATAGACCAGCGCTGTGCCGCGCGCGACGCCCGACAGTCTCGGATCAGCGACTGTGCCAGCAAAATCCACGCCAATGGCGACCGCGCCTTTCAGTTCCTGCCCTTCCGGGGCGAACAGCGCCCATAAGGGCTCGACCGGGCCATTATAGCGGACGCCGCCGGCCAGTTCGCCGGCGAGGAAGCGCGCCGTCATATCCTCGCCGGCGCCGGGCGTGATGCGCACGACAATGCGGCCCAGATTATTGTTCCGCCACAGGATACGTCCGCCCAAAGCCAGGCCGTCGCCGGTGGAGTGGCCTTGCAGCACCATATCGACGGGCGCGGAAACGCCGGTCAGGCTGGCGCGGGTCAATTTGTCGATGCGGAGGTTCACCTCTCCTTGCGGCACGGGCGCATTCGCCACCATGCGTACCGCCACCTGACCCGACACCGTACCCCCAAGTCCGAGTCCGCCGCCGAAACTGTCGATGGTCGCCAGATCGACCGCATTCAGTTGCAGCCGCGCCTCACGCAAACGGCCCCAGCTGCCGCCAACATCGACCGTTCCCTTTGGCAACACCAGCCGTGCGGGCCGCAACCACCAGCCATCCTCCTGCCGCACCAGCAGCGCAGGGCGCTCCAGCTTCAACGGATTAATGCCCACCGTGCCATTGAAGCTGATGGCATAACCGCGCGGCACGGAACGCACGCCAGCGGTCGCCGCGAAAGCCTTGCCGTCGCCGCGCTTGCCGGAAAACTTCACGCTGCCGCGCCCATCCGCGCCGGCCAGATCGAACCGGCCGGTCGCCGTCGAGATCACCAGATCGCCGCGCCGCACATTTTTCAGATCGAAATCGCCGACAATCGTCGGCCGGTCGGGCAACAGGACAATCTCGATTTGCCCCTGACCTTCGGCAATCGCCAGCGGCGGTCCCAGCGGCAGGCGGGCATTCCAGGCGGACAGCCGCCCGACGATGCGCTGGAATTCGCCCCGCGCCGACAGATCGAACACCATTTCGAGGCCGCGCCCATCCACCAGAATCCGGCCGCCGAACGGCCCGGCGGCAGTTTGCACCAGTTGCCCGCGCGCCTCGATCCCGGCCAGCGTCGCGCGTTCAAGCACAATCGCCATCGGTTCATCCTGACCCGTATGCAATCGCACGCGCGCCATCAGTGGCCCTTGCGAACTCTCGCCACGGGTGACGATGCCAAATCCTTCTTCGACCGGCGTGATCTCTGCGACGACATTTTCCAGACCAATGCCGAAGCCGGGCCTGGCAAGCGTAACTGTTGCGCGCGGCGCATCTGCCGTGCCCGACGCCGCAATCGCAACCGGTCCGTAATCCGTGCTACTGCCAGCCGCATTCAACGTAAAACGACCGCCAGCCGGGTCGTAGCTGGCGGTCGCATTGGCGAAATTCAGTTTGGGGCTACGTAATCGCGTCTGATCGACCAGAATGCGCCCGTCCCCGGCCACGCGGAAACGTCCCGTGATTTCCGGCAACCCGCCGAGGAAATTTTCGACTCCCTCGCTCGTCAGATCGAGCGCGCGACCGGTGAAGCGCCCGTCCAATGTCAGCGCACCTTCCGGGGGCCGCGCGAGGTTCAGCCGCGCTTCGGCAAGAATCGCACCCAGTTGCGGCAGTTCGTACCGCGCCACGCGAACATCCAGGCTTGCCGTCAGCCGCCCGTCGGCCAGCATCGCGCCATCACCGGTCGCCGCCAGTTGTGTCGTGCGCGCATCCAGCGCCGTCAGCTGCACCGCGCCGTCGACCAGGCTGATCGTGCCGGAAATTTCCGGATTCTCCAGCATTTCCGCCGTCTGTTCCGGCAGGCCCGACACCCGGCCAATGCGGGCGACAAAATCCGTGGCCAGCGGCTGTTCCGCATCCGCCAGCCGCAACTGGCCGGATATGGCGAGATGATCGACGCCCATCGGCTCGCCGTCCTCACCGCGAAAGCGTATGCTGTCGGCGGTCGCCGTCCACGCCAGTTCCGGGCGACGCAAGGGTCCGCCGGCCGTCAATCCGATGCGTATCCCCGTGCCCGACAATCGCGGATGGACCAGTTCAGGGCGGCGTACCGCGGCGTTCACCACCACATCGTCCAGTCTGCTCGCCTGCAGATCGACGCCGCCACTTCCCGTCACCACCAGCGCGGTGGAGGCGGCGGTGAATTCCAGACTATAGCGATCGCCGTCCTGCACCGCGCTGGCGTCAATACCCAGCGCCGGCTGCACCATGGATCGCGCCGACTCCGGCAGCAGCGCCGCCGGCGTCAGCTCGCCCTGCAGGCGAAACCGGCCCGAATCGGCCAGAATGGCCAGTTCCGCAACGCGCACCGAGCCGCCTTCCGGATTGAGCACATCTGCGACCAACTGCCCGCGCCAGTCGGACCAGGTGCCCGCCCCCGACGCCTGCGCCGACACGCCCTGCGGCAAGCCGCCCAGCCGCGCCGCAAGGCCGCCGGCGGGCGCGCGCACATCGGCGCTCAGATCGAAACGGTCATCGTCCGGCGCGGCGTCCAGCAACAACGCCAGCCGGTCGCCGCTGGCTGTGCCTGCCTGCACATCCAGCAATAATTGCCCGTCGGTGATTTCCGCCCGGCCCAGCGCCGTCACCACATCGGCGTTGCCGGCCACGCCCTCCGCCAGTTCAAGGCGGGCGAGTTCGATCCGGCCAATGCGCAGATTGATGTCCGGCAGCAATGGCGCATCCGGGTCCCCGGGATTCAACCGCCAGATTCGCAACAGTCGTGCTTGTGGCACGTCGACGCTGTCGAACGCGATTCTTCCTCCCAACAGTGCCATCGGCTGCCATTGCGCATGCGCCACCGGAATGACCGCGAATGCGCCATCCAGATCGTAAACCGTCACGTCCTGCAGGGTGAATGCCGACAACAGGCTGCCGTCGATCCGCCCGACCTCGAAATGCAGACCCGATTCCAGCGTCAGCGCCGACACCTGCCGCGCGACGAACGCCCGCCCGCGCGGGGTTTCGGCCACGAACCACAGAATGGACGGCACGAGCACCGCCAGCAGCAGCGGCACCGCCACCAGCAGCAGGATCAGCCAGCGCCACCAGCGGCGCGGCGGCGCGGCGTCCATCGGTTGTTCCGGCATGTCCGCCTCCGGCCGCATCAGAAAGCCTGCCCGATCGAGATATAGAGCCCGATGGCCGGCGCGCGCGTTGTATGGGTGATGGCGCGGGCGATATCCACCCGCATCGGGCCGAAGCCGGTATAGTAGCGCAAGCCCACGCCAGCGCCGACATGCACATCATCCAGCGTTGGCGTCGATTTTTCCGAAAGCGTGCCCGCATCGATAAAGCCGACGACGCCGAAATCTCCGAAGCGATAACGCCCTTCGACGCTTGCCTCCAGCAATCCGCGCCCGCCGAGAGGTCGATTGCGCACGCCCAGCGGCCCGACATCCTGATAGCCAAAACCGCGCACCGAACCGCCGCCTCCGGCATAAAGACGCCGCGTCGGCGCGATGTCGATGCGCTCTGCGCCCATGATGCTGCCCGCCCGCAGCCGCCCGGCCATTACCAGGCTTTCACCCACGCGTTTGTAGCCGCTGGCGTCAGCGATGGCGCGCAAATAGGTCTGGTTCCGCCCGCCCTGGCGCGAAAACTCCGGGGTGAGTTGCAGGCCGAGCCGGAAACCCCGGCCAGGGTCGAGCAGATCGTCGGATGTGTCATAGCCGACCATCGTCGGGAGTGCCGCAATCAGATAGGTATCGCGGCTGGCGTCGGGATCGAAGGAGCGATCCAGTTCGTCTGTGGCGATCAGGTCGAAACCGACCGACCAGGTCCAGCGCTTTTGCCAGATCGGCGTGGACAGGCGCGCCAGCGATACGGACGCAGTGGCCGTCCGCGCCTCGAAGGCGGCGCGTTTGATGTTGGCGATGTCGAAGCTGCCGGCGAGCCTCCGGTCGCGCTGGCGGAAATTGCTCATCGCATATTCGGCGGCCAGCCGCTGCTCGCGCGTACCGGCGACAGCGCGGGCGGTGAACATGCCTTCCGGCACGATCAGATTGCGGTGCCGCCACAGGCCTTCGGCACGCAACCCCTCGCCGCTGGCATAGCCGAATTGCCCGATCAATTGCTTTTCCGGCCCCGCACTGCCCTCGACGCGAATATCGGTGACGGCAGTGCCGTCCGGGGCACGTTCGCCGGTATCGACGGGAATCACGGTCACGCCATTGAACAATTGCGTCTGGATCAGCGCCAGGCGCAGATCATCCACCATATCCGCGTCATACAGGTCGCCCGGCTCGAAACGGGCGATGACATTGGCGTGATCCTCGTCGAAGGGCGCATCCCCGGTCATTCGCACCCGCCCGAAACGCCCGCGTGGCCCGATATCGGCGGTCAGCAAATAGGTACCGGTCGGTCCCTCATCCAGCACGACATCGCGCGCACCCAGTTCGGCGAACGGATAACCGGAACGCCTCATCTCCACCAGTAAGCGGCCCTCGGCCTCATCCACCTCGATGGCGCGAATCGGCTCGCCCACCCGCAGGCCGAAATTCTCTGTCAGCCGCGGCGGCGCATCGGGATAGAGATCGAGCGTAATCTGACGCCAGCGGTACCGCTCCCCCGACGCCACCGTAAAGCGGATCAGCGCGCCGGTTTCAGGAGCGGTTTCGATCGCAGAGTCCACCGCCGCGCCATACCAGCCTTCCGAAAACAGCAGCCGTTCCAGTAATTCCCGGTCCCCCCGTGTTCGCGCCGCGATTTGCGCCGGCGTCGCACGGTCGCCATCACCCTGACGCAGTGCCGACAGTTCGCGGAATCGCGCGTTGAGGCCGGTTGCATCCAGACCCTGCACGTCAAGCCGGTAGCGCACGCCTTCCTCATCCGCCGTGGTGAATTCCAGATCGGCGCGCGGGGCCAAATCGAATGTGGCGAGGGGCGACAGCGGGGCCATCAGTTGCGGATCAAGCGGAACAACGGGGGCGATAACGGGCATCGGCTCCACCCCTGCCATGTCCGGATACAGACCGATATTTTCCAGCGGATCTTCCGGTACTTCGGGCGGCGTCCGAGGCTGGGCCATGGCCGGTAACGCCGACAACAGCAGGCCGGCGAGCAGGGAAAGGGTATGATGTGCCCGGATCACGGCTGCACAAAGCCCGGACTGACCGTGCAAATCAAGCACAGATTAACTCCGCGCATCGCGAATATGGTGGTATTCGGAGGCATTGGCTGGCAGTGACCGGCGAATCAATATTTTCGGAGATTCTGATTATGGCTGACACGCTGACGTTGAAACTCGAATCCGGTGACGTCTCGATCCGTTTGCGCCCCGATCTGGCGCCGGGCCATGTCGCCCGTATTGTCGAACTCGCCGACAGCGGTTTCTACGATGGCGTTCTGTTTCACCGCGTCATTCCCGGCTTCATGGCCCAGGGCGGCGACCCGCGCGGCAACGGCACCGGTGGATCGCATCTGCCGGATCTGAAGGCGGAGTTTTCCAATGCGCCGCATGTACGCGGCACCTGCTCCATGGCGCGCGCCAGCAATCCGGACAGCGCCAACAGCCAGTTTTTCATCTGCTTTGCGGACGCCCGCTTCCTGGATGGCCAATATACCGTCTGGGGCGAAGTAACGAGCGGCATGGAACATATCGATGCGCTGCCGAAGGGCGAACCGCCGCGCGAGCCAGGCAAGATCGTCCAGATGCGCTCGAACAAGGGCTGATATAAAAATCCGGCGGGCAAGGATCTGCTCCTGCCCGCCGGATATGTAATATTGCGATGGGCGCGAGCGGCTCAGCCCTTTTTCAGGTGCCGCCGCCCCAGCAACTCGGCAATCTGCACGGCGTTCAGCGCCGCACCTTTCCGCAGATTGTCGGACACGCACCAGAAGTTCAGGCCATTTTCCACCGTCGGGTCGCGGCGAACGCGGCTGATGAAGGTGGCGTAATCGCCAACGCATTCCACCGGCGTGACATAGCCGCCGTCCTCGCGCTTGTCGACGAGCATGATGCCGGGCGCTTCACGCAATATGGATTGCGCCCGCTCGGCTGACAGCGGACGTTCCAGTTCAACCGTCACCGATTCCGCGTGGCCGACAAAAACCGGCACGCGTACGCAGGTAGCCGTCACCCTGATATCGGGATCGAGAATCTTGTTCGTCTCGACCGCCATCTTCCACTCTTCCTTCGTATAGCCGTCATAGCCGCTGTCAGCCCCGAGGAAGACGTCGATATGCGGAATGACGTTGAAGGCTATCTGCTTGGTGAATTTGCTGTGCGTTTTCTCGTCGCCGACAAATACCGCACGGGTCTGCTCGAACAATTCGTCCATGCCGGCCTTGCCCGCGCCCGACACCGATTGGTAGGTCGAAACGACAACGCGCCGGATGCCCGCCGCATCATGCAGCGGCTTCAGCGCCACCACCAGTTGCGCGGTCGAGCAATTGGGGTTGGCGATGATGTTGCGCGCCTTGTAGCCATCGATCGCCTCCGGATTCACTTCCGGAACAATCAGGGGCACATCCTTTTCCATCCGGTACAGCGAACTGTTGTCGATCACCGTGCAACCGGCAGCGGCCGCTTTTGGCGCAAGCGATTTCGTTGCGGCGGAGCCGGCGGCGAAAAGGGCCATGTCCCAGCCGCTGAAATCGAAATGTTCGGAATTATGGACCTTGAGTTTTCGACCGGTTTCGCCGAATTCGATCATGTCGCCGGTCGAACGCGAGCTGGCAACGGCGGCAATATCCGCAATCGGGAATTCCCGCTCCGCCAGAATGTTCAGGATTTCGCGTCCGACATTGCCGGTCGCGCCAGCCACGACGACCTTGTAACCCAATTTCCGTCTCCAAATCAGAGCTGTCCCGGGCAGAATCGCCGACAGGGACCAAGCGGATGTGCCTGCCCGATGCCAGGCACATGGTCAACCCCTGCACCCACCTTGACCTCGACGCGCCGGCATGGTCGATTGCGCGTCAAACATGCAAAGGATATTCCGATGGCTCTTGCACCGAACGCCGATCTGAATGCCTGGTTACCCGATGACCGCTGGTGGGCGCTGGTGTTGCGCGGGCTGGCGGGAATTATCTTTGGAATCATCGCTTTCCTGCAACCGGCGGCGGCGCTGCTGGCGCTGGTCATTGTTTTTGGCGTATTCGCGATCGTCGACGGGGTGTTCGCGCTGATCACCGCCATCGGGCGGGCGCTAAAAGGCCGCCGCCGGGGATGGCTGGTAGTGGACGGCATGGTTTCGATCATCATCGGGATCATGCTGCTGGCGCTGCCGGGCGTTTCGTTGGCGGCCTCCCTGCTGATCCTCGCCATCAAGGCTGCGGTCACGGGCTTGATGCTGATTTTTGCATCCATCAAAGCCGACGGGATGCCCGGTCAGGGCTGGATGATTTTCGGCGGGCTGGTGAACATCGCCTTCGCCATTGCGCTGTTTCTCGCGCCCATCGCCGGGCTGATTGTGCTGACCTGGTGGATCGCTGCGTGGGCGCTCGTCTTTGGGGTTACGCTCGTGATTCTGGGCTTCCGGGTGCGCTCCGCGCAGAAGCAATAGCCGGGGGCTTCAGCGCGCCAGATCTTCCGAAAGAAATGCGCGCACGGCATCCAGCGGCACATCTTTCGCCACGAACGCCTCACCGATCCCGCGCAACAGGATGAAGGGCAGGCCGTCCGAGGTCATCTTTTTGTCGTGCAGCATATGGCGCACCAGATGGCCGGCGGCGTCCGGAGCGATTCCGGCCTCGGCGGGGCGGGCCTTCATACCGACCGCGTGCAAATGGGCATCATATCGCTCGGCGTCACTCGCCGGGCACAGTCCTTGCGCGACGGAAAAGCGCAGCGCCTGGGCCATGCCGATCGCGACCGCTTCGCCGTGCAATAACTGCCCGGAAAAGCCGGTTTCAGCTTCCAGCGCATGGCCGAACGTATGGCCGAGATTCAGCAACGCCCGGATGTCGTCGGTTTCACGCTCATCGGCGGCGACAATGGCGGCTTTCGCCTGACAGGATGTAGCCACGGCATGCGCGAGCGCCGCACTGTCTCCGGCGAGTACCTGTTTCCCGTTGGCCTCGCACCAGGCGAAAAAACCTGCATCGTTGATGAGGCCATATTTGATCACTTCCGCATAGCCTGCCGCCATTTCGCGCGGCGGCAAGGTCTTCAGCACATCGAGATCAGCCCAGACGGCAACCGGCTGGTAAAAGGCGCCGACGAGATTCTTGCCATGGCGCGTATTGATCGCCGTTTTGCCGCCGACCGACGAATCGACCATCGCCAGCAGCGTGGTCGGCACCTGGATGAAACGCATGCCCCGCTTGACGATGGATGCGGCGAATCCGGCCAGATCGCCCACGACGCCGCCGCCCAGCGCCAGCAAAATGTCCGACCTTGTGACTTCCATATCGAGCAGATGGTCGATCAGCTTTTCGAGGTGGCGGAAATCCTTCGTCGCCTCTCCCGGTGGCAGCAAAATGGGATGAACATCGAAATCGGCCAGCGCCGCGCGCAGGCGCGGCAAGTGCAAATCCGCAACTGTGCGGTCCGCCACAACGGCCACCTTGCGCGCGCGTGTCAGTTCGCCGAGCCGCTGCCCGGCTTCCCCCAGCAGTCCGGGAGCGATGCTGATGGTATAGCTGCGGTTGCCGAGTGCGACGGCGATGTCGGTCATGCCTTGCCTTCTCTCAATCGCGCCAGAATCTGTTCCACCGTCGCGTCATGCGGAACCTCGCCGCTTTCCACGCGGTAATGCGCCTGACTATAATGCGGATTGCGCACGGTTGCGAGTTCGGTGAGCACCACCGTCGGGTCGCGGCCAACCAGCAACGGGCGATGGTTGCGCCGGCTTACCCGCGCCACCAGCGTCGGGATACTGGCATCGAGCCAGACGACCGTGGCTTTCTTTAACGATAGCGCGCGCGTGGCTTCGTCGGAGAAGGCCCCGCCGCCGGTGGCGATGACTTGCGGGCCATCGTCCAGCAACCGCGCGATGATACGCCGTTCGCTCTGGCGAAAATGTGCCTCGCCATCACGTTTGAAAATTTCGGGGATCGAAAGACCCGCAGCCGCTTCGATGGCGACATCGACATCGACGAATGGCCAGCCCAGCCGGCCGGCCAGCCGTTTCCCCACACTCGTCTTGCCCGAACCGGGCATGCCGACGAGCATCAGCGGACGCCGCCGCCACCCGGGCCGGCTATCGGTTCGCGAATCCGCCGCTGCGGGCTTTTCTGCTTCCACTTCCTTCACGCCGCCCGCTATAGGATCGGCATGCCGCTGGTTGCAAACAGGCTTCGCCTTATTCTTGTCGCGCTGTCGGGCGCGGCTGTTCTTGTGCTGCCCGCCGCCGCACAAACGCCGCCGGCTGCCGAAACGCCGCCGGTCCGACCATCCAGCGGCGCGCCGAAATCGCTGTTGCCCGATGATTTGCTGCCGGCGACACCACCCGCCGCCCCCGCACCGCCTGTCATTCGTGCCCCGGTGCGCGAAAAGCCGGCGGAGCCATCCGTAACCGGCGAGCCGCCCGTGATCGTCCCGCAAGGAGTCCCGCTGCCTGAACGGCAGGTGGCGGCGGAAGAGCCGGTCGATCCGCTGGCCGACCTTGCCGGCCCCACCCAGTTGCCGGAAAATGCCGGCCTGCTGACGCCGCGCACGACCGGCTATGCCGCGAGTTTGTTCGCGGGCGCGGATGCGCGTTTTCTCGCCACTTTATTGCGGCGTATCGATTCGCCGCTGGCCAGCCGCTGGGCGCAGATCATGCTGCAACGCGCGCTGCTGAGCCGCGCCACGCCCCCCGCTGGCCTGCATCCCGCCGACTGGCTGGCGGCGCGCGGTCAGGCGCTGGTGCGCATGGGTTCGGCAACCGATGCCCATCGCATGATCTCCCGCATCGCGATCGACCGCTACACCGCCGATCTTTATGGCACAGCAGCGGAAGCGGCCCTTGCATCCGGCGATCCGGTGGCCTTGTGTCCGCTCGCCACGACGGCGCGCGCGCTGACCGGTTCGCCCATCTGGACGATGGCGGACGGCATGTGTTCCGCGGTGCTGGGTGATGATTATAGCGCCACGCTGCTGTTCGATGATCTGCGCAAGAACAAGCAGGTGGATCCGTTCGATATCAGCCTCGCCGAACGCATCGCGTCGGCTGCCGGAAGCGGTGAGCGCGGCGCGAACGCCGAATGGGACCAGATTGACGGACTGAACGCGTGGCGGATCGGTCTTGCGGGAGCCGCCGGGCTGGAAATCCCCGACAATCTGCTGCAATCGGCCACGCCCGCACAACGCGCATGGGTCGCCCGGTTGCCCACCGAATCGATCCGCCGCCGCGCCAGTCTCGCTCCGGAAGCCGCCGCACTTGGCGTTCTTGGCAGCGCTGAAATCAACCGCATTATGGCTGCCGAAGCCGATATTCTCGAAGCCACCGAAGTGGGCAACAGCCCCGGCGGACAATTGCGCCGCGCCAACGCCGCCGACGCCCCAGCCGACCGGCTGGCGGCGATGGAGGCCTTGTGGAAGCGCGGCGACGAGGCCAGCCGTGCGCGCTACGGCTGGCTGATCGCGACATCCGCGCCAGCCGCCCGTTTTCCCGTCCGCGAAGATGCTGGCGAACAGATGCCACAACTCGCCGCCGCTCTCGTCGCCGCCGGAATGACCGATCAGGCCGCGCGCTGGTGGCAGGCATCCGCCGACGCCAGCCGCGCGGCCCGCGCCAGACTGTGGGCGATGGTCGTCGCCGCGGATCCTGCCGTGCCGGTGGATAGCGGACATTTCGGGCAATGGGCCAAAACTGTATCCCCGCACCGGGCGCAATTGCTGGCGGCTGGGCTTGCCGGTCTTGGCCACGGCACCGTGGGTACGGAAATTCCAGCCGTGGAAAATAGCTGGACACAGGCGCTGGACCGCGCCGTCGCTTCGCGCCATACGGGCGCGGTTATGGTATTGGCCGCCACCGGGCTGCAGGGAAGATGGGGCGAAGTCCACCCCGACTATCTGCGCCGCATCGCCGCCGCGCTCACCGCCGTCGGCCATCACGCCGAAGCGCGGCTGATCGTGGCCGAGGCTGCCCTGCGCGGGTGAAGGAAAGACAGAAACGAGAATGAGCGACATACGAACCGACTGGACGCGAGCCGAAATCGCCGCCCTGTTTGACCTGCCCTTCTCCGAATTGCTGTTCCGGGCGCAAACACTGCATCGCGCCCATCATGATCCGGCATATGTGCAATTATCGACGCTGTTGTCGATCAAAACCGGCGGCTGCGCCGAAAATTGCGGCTATTGCAGCCAGTCCGCCCATCACGACACCGGGCTGAAAGCTGAAAAGCTGATGTCGGTCGACGATGTGCTGGCGGAGGCCCGCGCCGCGAAAGACTCCGGTTCCGAACGTTTCTGCATGGGCGCTGCCTGGCGCTCCCCGAAAGACCGGGACATGGACGCCATCGTCGAGATGATCGGCGGGGTGAAGGCGATGGGCCTTGAAACCTGCATGACGCTCGGCATGCTGTCCGAAGAGCAAAGCCAGCGCCTCGCCGACGCCGGTCTGGATTATTACAACCATAATCTCGACAGCTCGCCGGAATATTATGAGCAGGTCGTCACGACCCGCACCTGGGATGACCGGCTGGATACGCTGGAACGCGTGCGCCGCCACGGCATCAATGTCTGTTGCGGTGGCATCGTCGGCATGGGCGAAACCCGCGCCGACCGTGTCGGTTTCCTCCACGCGCTGGCCACCTTGCCCGCCCATCCGGAAAGCGTGCCGATCAACGCGCTGGTTCCTGTTGCCGGCACGCCCCTCGGCGATATGCTCGCCGGCACACCGCTGGCTGAAATCGATGAAATCGAATTCGTCCGCACCGTCGCCGTCGCCCGCATCCTGATGCCCAAATCCATGGTGCGTCTGTCCGCTGGCCGTGAATCGATGAGCGATTCTACCCAGGCCCTCGCCTTTTTGGCCGGCGCGAACAGCCTGTTCACCGGTGACCGGTTGCTGACCGCCGGCAACGCCGGCAGCGATGTGGACTCCGCCCTGTTTGCGCGACTGGGGATGAACGGGACGGCGGAAATACAGGCCGAAGCGGCAGAGTAAGGACGAGAACAAGCTGCCGCCGGCGGGCAGGGGTTTTCAGCCCCTGCACACCCGTAATTCGGGGTGGTACTATTTGGCGGTCATTCCACCGTCAACCACCAGTTCCGATCCGGTCATGAAACTCGCCGCTGGCGTACAAAGATAAACGATGCCGGCGGCGACTTCTTCGGGTGTACCCATGCGCCCCATGGCGTGCCCCGCCGATACGGTCGCGCGTGCAGTTGCCTCGTCCGGAAATATGCCTTCCGCGACATAGCGTGCATAGATAGTGTCCATCATATCGGTGTCGATCCCGCCCGGATGGATGCTGTTCACGCGAATGGGCAGACCCAGCATGGCATATTCCACCCCTGCGCTCTTGCTGAACAGTTTTACCGCGCCCTTGCTGGTGCAATAGATTGCCATCAGCGCCGCGCCCCGCAGGCCGCCGACGGACGACAGGTTTACGACAGAGGAGCCGCCCTTGCGGTCCTTGCCGCAACGCGCCAGCAGATCCTGCGCCGCGCGCGTGCCGAGGAACACGCCCTCCACGTTGATCGCCATGCAGCGACGAAACTCCGCAAGCGTGGTGTCCGCGATGCTGTTGGTGACGGAGATGCCGGCGTTATTGATCAAGATGTCCAGCCGACCGTAAGTCGCCTCGATATGGTCGACCATCGTCGTCCATGCCGCCTCGTCCGTTACATCAAGACGATGGTAGGCGGTCGCGCCCGGCACGTCGGCGGTATCGGCCAGATCGGTTGCTATCACCGTCGACCCTGCTTCCTGCAGCGCGAGGCAGGTGGCGCGGCCGATGCCGCCCGTGGCCCCTGACACGAGGGAAATGGTGCCCTCCAGATTGAAATCCGGCATTTTTGATCCCTTTTTCTGGCCCGAAAGGCCTGTGTGATATTCCATGGACCTGAGGTTAGCGTGCGGTCCAGCCGCCATCGACCACGACTTCGCTGCCCGTCATATAGCTTGCATCATCGCTCGCGAGAAAAGCGACGACCTTGCCGATCTCCCTGGGTTGCGCCAGCCGTTTGAACGGTGTGGCATCGATCACGGCCCGAACCAGGTCTGCCGCCGTACCGCCCTCGCGCGCAGCCCATTCCTCCATGCCCTTTTGCGTGAGAGGCGTATCGACAAAACCGGGATGTACGCTGTTGACGCGGATGGGCACACCGGCATCGGCGAATTCCAGCGCGGTGGCTTTGGTAAACAGACGAACGGCGCCCTTTGAGGCGTTATAGGCGGACGTTTCTCCCATGCCGACAAGCCCCATGATCGAACTGATGTTGATAATAGCCGACCCGCCAGATGCGCGTGCCCCGCCCGTTGCCAGCAACGGTTGCATGATTTTCGTACCGAGGAACACGGTGTCGACGTTGATCGTCATCAGGCGCCGCCAGTCATCCAGCAGCAAATCCTGCACCTTGCCCGTCAAACCCGAGCCGACATTGTTCACCAGAATATCCAGATGTCCGTAATCCCGTGCGATTTCCTCGCGGGCGGCAATCCAGTCGTCCTCCTGCGTGGCATCCAGCCGGATATAGGCAGCATTGTCGATCGTGCGCAGCGCTTCCCCGACCTCGGCGCTATCGACCGGATCGAGATCCGTAATCAGCGTACAGGCGCCATCCTCCGCAAGACATGTAGAAATGGCCCGGCCAATGCCGCGCAACCCTCCGGAAACCAGCGCGACTCGCCCTTCAAGACGCCGCATATGCCTCTCCTCCCTCTACTGTTGCGAACTGTCTTCGATACAGCTGCGGATGACATCTGGCGATTTTCACAGGCCAGCCGGGGGTTTCGAGGCGTGAATCGTGTATGAAATTCCTCGCCAGGATGCCGGAGTGTCGGCTATTCCCGACGCTTCGGCCCCGCAGCCCCGGACAGTCCGAATGTTATGCGCGGCGTGCTCCCGCACCGATAGATTCATCTACAATCATCATGCCGCATTTCTTCGGATCGAGGAAACGTGCATCGTCCGCCCTGACCCTGTCGCGAATTTCGGGATCCACCAGTAAACCCAGCATCTCATCCAGCGCGGCGCGGTCTTCAAACCACAGTTCCGAAATCGCATCATATGGCGGCGGTTCGACACCGTCGGGAAAAAATGTCTCCCCCGTCAGATAGTTGCGCCTGTGCTCCTTGATTTGCGGAAACGTCTTCAGGGCAAGAGGCAAATGCTGGTTGTCATAATAATCTTGCATTTCCTCGATCGTGGTGCCGGGATTCCTGACAAGAAATAACATCAATTTAAGCATATTACCCTCAGATCAGCGGTTAGTATTCTCAATCTTTCCCCACCATGCCGGACAATGAGAAGTATGATCCTATGGAGCCCCCTCATTGCGGAGGTGTGCCAGCCGTTCCCCAGTTCAGGACAAGTTCGTCGACGACCGCAACGATCCCTCCCGTGAACGAAACATCGCAATCCTGCGCCACGCGGAAATCGGGGATGCGCCGCAGCCACTCCTCGATCGTGATACGTAACTCTGCACGGGCCAGATGCGCGCCGGGACAACGATGATCGCCCGTTCCGAAACTGATGTGCTTTTTGCGCGGACGGGAAAAGTCCACCGTCATCGGACAGCGCGCGTCGCTTTCATCGACCGCACCGATCGGGGTCGCCACACAAACCTGTTCCCCCTTGCGGAGCATCACGCCGCACATCTCGAAGTCATGCGTTACCTCGCGGGCGACCACAACGATGGGGTGCCGGCGTAACAATTCCTCCACTGCAACCGGAATCAACCCGGGATTTCTCGTCAATTCAGCCCTTTTCGTTTCGTCCTTCGCCAGGAAAAGAAAGATGAAGCCAAGCGCATTTACCACCGTGTCGAGGCCGGCGATCAGTAACTGCACGGATAATTGCAGGGCTTCGGAATGGGTCAGGTCTCGACCGTCTATCTTGTTCGAAACGAGACGGGTGATGACATCCTGACCGGGGCCGTTCCGGCGGGCGCGGATAACCGGATCAAGATAGTCGAAAAACATCCGCACGCCATATGCGAACGCTGTCTTGTCCACCCCCCAGTCTACATCAGGTGGCGGCCGCAGCATGGTATCCGACCATGTTTTCAACAGCGGCGCATCGGAAAGCGGCAGATCCACGAGTCGCAGAAATACGTGGATGGGCAACTTTTCAGCATATTCATGAATGAAATCGCACGATCCGCGCGTGGCAAACGCATCGATCAGGCTGCGCGCCTCCTCGCGCACCAATGGCTCCATATCCCTCACCGCGCGGGGCGAAAGCAGTTCGTTCAGAAGGATCCGGTAAGGCCGATGCTCCGGCGGGTCGAGCACGGTGGGGAGCAGTTTGATATCGCCCGTTACCGATTTGGGGATGGTCTGTGCCGAAAGCGAAAAACACTTGTAATCGGCCATCACCTGTTCGAGTACGTCGACCCGCGTGGGAATCCAGTGTCCGCCGTTATGCCTGCTCCAGACGAGACCGAGATCAGCCTTGTCCGCCAGCATTTGCCATGCGGCGTGATAGTCATCCCTCGCGCCGGGCGGCGCATAGATATCAAAGTCGACGATACGCTCCTCCGGGAGGTCTCCGGATGTCCATACTTCGGTTATCTGGCTCATCAAAAACTCCCTGACCAACTGTCACAAGATAGTCCGCTGCTACTAGAAAGCATATCGGGCAGTCACACCGTATTCGCGCGGCGGGGAATAACCACAGAATCCCAGGAATCCGGGGGAATCGTAGCAATTGTTTATATAATGTTTGTTAAATATGTTGCGTGCCCACACGCCAATCGAAAAATCATCGCCGCGTGGGAATATATTGATATTTCCGTCAAAAGTTCCCGTCGGCTGTATAGTCGTACGCGGGCTGTTGAGTAACGCTGTCAGGTATTTCTTCCCGACATAACTGTACGAAAGATTGATCTCTGCCCTTGCATTGCCGGGGAGCTGCACATCATAATTGATAGCTGCGGTCGCCGACCAATGTGGCGCGTTTTGCAGCTGTTCACCCTTGAGGTTTACCGGAACTCCGTTGGGGTTTTCCGGTGTAATGGTCAGTGGATCCAGGTAGGGGAAATTTTTGTATTTGGCATCAAGATAAGCCAGTGAACCACTCAATGTCAGGCCATCGACAGGCACCGTGGCCGCTTCGAGTTCAAAGCCCTTGATCGTTGATTTGGCGGCATTAAGAATTGTATTTCCCTGCACCGGCAGACCATCAGCGTCTTGTGTTACATAAATCTGGGCAATCTGCATATCACGATAATTTGTGTAGAAAGCCGCAAAATTCAAACGTAGCCGGCCATCAAATAAATCATTCTTGATTCCGACTTCAAATGTGTCCACTTTTTCGGGGTCATATGGACCAAGGTCCTGAGGAATGCCAATACGCCCGGTAAATCCGCCCGATTTGAAACCTCTGGCCCAGGATCCGTAAGCCATGGTCCGGTCAAATAGTTCATAGTCCACACCGAGCTTCCAGCCTGTATTTTTCCAGCTCTTGCTATCCTTGGGTGGCGTCACCGCCGAGAGAACCGTATTGCCAACACCAGAATATTCGGTAACGCCACTCGGGTTAACCGAAAGGATCGTGGCAGCAAGCATGGATGTCTTCTCGTAAGTGTAGCGTATGCCGCCCTGCAGGCGAAGCCGGTCGGTAACCTGTGCATAAGCCTGAACAAAGCCAGATACAGAATAATTATCCTGATCCTGCGTATTGACATTCAGCAGTCCCGGGCCCGCAAAGTAATATTTGTTTCTTTGTTCATGACTATATTTTGTATCGAGATAAAAGAGGCCCGCCACCAGGTTTATGCTGTCCGTGATATCCGCTGCGGTTCGCAACTCCTGGCTGAACTGGCGCCCTCTCGTTTCGCGGAAGCCGGGAAAAATATCGCGAACAGAGCCATCCTGATCGGTGAATTCCGTCAGATCGAACTTCTTGTACGCGGTGATCGACGTAATGTCGCCGATCGCCGTATCTCTCAGATTCATGGTGAGTGTTGCGCGATAATTATTCAGATCGGAACTGTCCGGGGTGCTGGCATTTTTTGCACCCAGGTACTTCTTCGGTGCGCGGCACCGTTCGTTCATATTCTGGCATGGCCCGGCATACATGCCGTCGACCCCCGGTGGCGCATATAAAATTTCGCCGGGATACGCGCCATTGATCACGATGGGCGAACCGTTGCGTGCCATCGTATATTCGCCGGACAGCGTGGCATCGAACGAGGAAACGGGTGTGAATTTGACCGCGCCACGAAAAATCGTTACGTCGCGCTTGCCCAGGTCTTTGCCGTCGATGACATTGGTGACATAGCCGTCGCGCCGGGTATGGGCGATCCCGAATTTTGCGGCGATTATGTCCGTAACCACCGGGATGTCGAGTACACCCTTGATGTCGAACCGGTCATAATTCCCGTATGTCGCCTCGATCGACCCGCCAAATTCCCCCGTCGGCTGATGAGTCGTGATATTGACCACGCCTCCCGTTGTGTTGGCGCCGAACAACGTTCCCTGCGGCCCACGCAAAACCTCCACGCGTTCGATGTCGAACAGCTCGACCAGTGCTCCCATGGAAAAATATTGCGGCACCCCGTCAACCACGATGGAAACCGTATTGCCGGCATAGGGGTCAGGCTCGATGACACCGATGCCCCGTATCGTGATAACCGCGCTGTTCGGGGTATTCGAGAAGTTATTGAGCTGAATATTGGGGACCTTGCCATACAATCCCTGAATTGTGGGCGCCTGAAGGTTACGAATCTGGTCTCCGCCTACCGCAGTAACCGAAATCGGGACACTCTGGAGATTCTCGGCCCGCTTTTGTGCAGTAACGACAATATCCTGAAGGCCACCCGTGGCGGCCGCGACAGGCTCTGCCGGTGCAGAGGATTCTATCGCGCCAGCCGGCTGTTGGGCCCAGGCAGATGTCGATGCGCAAAAGAGCAGGAATATTGCCGCTCGTCCCCCGGCTGCGCCAGGCATTATTTCAGACATAATTTTCCTCCACACCTGTTTTATGCGCCCCCTTGCTTTTATTCAGATCGGGCGTTCGTTCAGGTTACCGGGCATATACGCTCGCTCAATACATCTTTCTGCTAGGTGCCCCGGGACCGGAAACCATGGGGGATCACCGTAACTGACCGGCGCGCCGGGATTGGAGCGGACTCTCGCAAGGGCAGATGTGCCCTCCTAAAGTAAACGCGACAGAAGCTCCGTCGAATAGGGAGACAGGGCGGACACACCACCCTCGCGCCGGGAAATCCCCCAGCGACCGTTCCGGCGCTCCAGCCGGTCGAGATACCAGCCGAAGAAAAGCGAATAATCGGCCGCCAGATCCGCCGACGTGGCGGAGCCGACTATCTGGCTGCTCTCGACATCGACCGTATTTTCGTCGACCCATGCAATCTCGATCGACCCTGTAAAGTGCCAGCGCCGGGGAAAACCGGCTTCTACCTCCTGAAGCGTCTGCTTGAACTCTGCCCCTGCACCGCCGAATGCACCATAATCGATTTCCGCATCATCGAAAAAGATCAGATCCAGATCTTCTGTACTGAGCCAGTCGACGGCCCGCCCGTACCGTTGTATGACAGAGCGTATTGCAGCTTCATCTTCAAGAAGACGAAGTCTTTTCTCCATGTTATCCAGCGACACTGTCCCTCCACTGTCTGCCCGTATGTTTTCTTTTGATTTTTGTGGAAGGACGGAGAGCACCCGTCAAACCGCCAAATTTCGGGGGTTGTCCGCGCCTTGTCCACCGCTATTCTTCCAGTTCGAGGAGGCGATGGCGCAGCGCGATCGCAACCGCCTGCGTGGTGTTGACAGCACCGAGCTGGGTGATGGCAATCTTGAGGTAACTGCGGGCGGTATGCGGGGAAATGCCCATAATGATGGCCGTTTCCTCCATCGTTTTGCCGCGCGAGGCCCAAAGCAGGCATTCGCGCTGCCGGGTGGAGAGGGGAGGCGCCGGCGTTTCCGCCGCCGGCGGGGCCGCATAGTGCAGAACGGTGTGCGAAAGCCCGAGCAGCAGATATTCATGGCGCTCCACCAGCGGGCGCAGATCCACCCGCTCGCGCGAGAACAGGAGCGCGGCACCCACCTTGCCGCGCGGTCGATGCACGGGCACGACGATCATCGTACCAACGCCGCAACTGGCAAAATCATGGTGATATTGCCGAAATGTTTCCGGCACGTCGGCCAATTCCCGTTCGGAGCGGGGAACGATCGACACATAGGGGAGCGTCTGCGCACAACACTGACGGAACGGGCGATAATGCGGGGAAAGTTCCTGGAAGCGCTCTATAATTTCCACCTGCCAGCCCAGATGCTCACATACATAGCTGCCGTCCGGGCAGCTCGGCGATTTCTTGCTGTCCAGATCGTCAACAACGCCCAATGGCCCGAGGCCCAGACGCGAGCCGAAAGTGTGAAAGGCGTGGATCGCCTCCTCAAGACCTCGAATCCTGTTCATATTCCCTGGCGCAATCATGGAAGCCATCAATTTCTCCCGAACTTTTTTCTATATTCCTCGCATGTTGCCGTCAGCACCAAAGGAGCACAACCCTGCAAAACCGGAGGTGCACGGCAGTCGTCGCGACGGATCGTCCAACCGATGAAGGAGCGCAAATTATGAAGATGAAGGCGGCCGTTTTCGAGAAACCGGGGGTGCCACTGGCGATCAGTGAGGTCGAAGTGCCGAAGCCGGCAGCCGGCCAGCTGCTCATCCGCGTTCACCGCTGCGGCATCTGTGGCAGCGACCTGCACCTGACCGATCCGCACAGCTGCTGGACGGTCAAGGCCGGCACAGTGCTTGGTCACGAGTTCAGCGGCGAGATCGTCGAGCTTGGCGCGGGCACAGACGAAAAATGGCGGGAAGGCGACCGGCTGGCGGGTTTTCCCTACATCGGTTGCGGCACCTGCGCCGCCTGCCTCGGGGGCGAGCCGTTCCACTGCCCGACGGTCCTCAGTCTGCCGACCGGCGACCTCGTCGGCGGTTATGGTGAATATGCGGTGGTCGGCGCGGATGAGTCCGTGCGGTTGCACGATGGCGTCAGCTGGGAACAGGGCGCGATGACCGAGCCACTGGCGGTCGGCATCCATGCGGTGGCGGTGTCACGCATGCGGCCCGGCGTCCGCGTGCTCGTGCTGGGCGCCGGTCCGGTGGGTCTTGCTACAGCGGCGGTAGCCAAAATGATGGGCGCGGATTCGGTCGTGGTTACCGCCCGGACGGACCGACGCGCGGAACTGGCCACCACGCTCGGCGCGGACGCCTTCCACATCAACGACGAATATCTTGCCGAACGTTTCGCGAAAACTGCGGGCGGACCACCGGAGATCATATTCGAATGTGTGGGTCTGCCGGGCATGATGGGGCGGTGCAGCGACCTGGTTACGCACAAGGGCCAGATCGTGATGGCCGGAGCCTGCAACGGTTTCGAGAAGTTCCTCGCCATCACGCCCACGGTGAAGGAACTGAACTATCAGTTCGCCGCCTGCTATACGAAGCAGGAGTTTGCGGTCGCGCAAAAAATGATCGCGTCGGGTCAGATCGACCTGATGCCAATGTTCGACGGCCTCGTCCCGATGAACGATCTCCCGACGGTTTTCGAGCAACTGCGTGCCGATAAATCCGCGTGCAAGGTCATGCTTAACCCGATGGGCTGACGGAAAACCTGGCGCCGGAGCGGGAAACCGCTCCGGCGCTGCGGTCGGAATGAAGCCAGCCGGGGCATGTCCGTTTGCTCCAGGTGGCTGGCGCCGGGGATCGGGTCCAGTATCTGCATTTCATGCTCCTTGAACAGCCCGCCCAGTCCGGGGCGTCATGGTAATCAGCTACCTGATGGTCGAGGAATGCGCCGAAATCCCGAAACACCAGCAGGGAATAGAATTGCCCCGGCTTCTCGCCGCGATAATGTTCGTAGCGCACGATCCCGGGTTCTTTTGCATGGGTCTGACTCCATACTTCTCGCTGGATTTTGAGATATTCCTCCTCACGGCCTTCCGCCACAGTCTGGATGGAGAGAAGTGTGGACATGGTTATTTTCCCTTCCTGCTGGATTCTTTGTTTTACTGACACACCCTGCGGTCTCCGGAACGCGGTCTCGACATCGCCAGGCAAATCATATCTTCCGCAGGGCGTTTTTTAATCGTACCGCATATCCCGACCGCCCTGTCAGGAATGGGAGAAGCCCGATTCAACCCCATAAAATACACTGGTCCGACCGTTCTGAATGGATTTTCAGTCCTAAACAGGATCGCAGCCGGGAAAAGATGGACCGGGTATTCAACAGCGCCCTGTCTCTGTTTTCGGAGCATGGATTTGAAAAGGCTACCATATCGCTGATCGCCAGACACGCAAAAGTTTCCGCCGCCACGATTTACCGGCGGTTCCCCGACAAGGGGGGCCTGCTCTACGCTATTCTGGAAGTTTGGTCGCAGGCCCGCACCGATGATTTCGATAAAAGTTGGCATGACCTCACCCGGGGCAAGCGCAACCCTGTGGAAATTCTGGAAATTTTCATTGAGATCGTCTTTTCCGCGTATCGTAACGATTCCGGCCTGCTGAGACTGATCGAGGAGCGGGCGATAACCGATCCGGTTGTCAAAATCATCCTCAGCAATATGATAAAACATTCCGCGTTGCGTCTGCATCAAAAACTTTCCGAAAGCGGGTTTGCCTCGCCGGACACGGAAATCGAGAAATTCATCTCCAATATCCAGATCATGGTGACCGGCTCCATCCGGTCCCTGATGCTGTGGGGCGCGATGAGTCCCTGGGGGGTTATCACGATATTTGACGATACGTTTCGGGATTTCATTCTGGCCGCGGTGATCGCGCGGTTGCCGGACATGCCGACCGGGACACCTGCATGCCTTAAAGGTCCACTGGAATAGCCTGGCGGATCATAAACCCTCCCGTCCGGCCAATGGCATAAAGCCATCTTTACCCTGGCAATTATGACAGGTGCGAGGGTCTCGCACGAGATCTAGAAACAGGAACGATGTTCCGCTTCTTTGGCAGGGCATGCTGTCCCGGGAGTTCGGCGTCCTATGGTGTCCGCGTATTCTCGGCAAATAAAATAATAATGATCCAGAATGATAATAACTTTGCGAGGGTTTATCTGTCTGGAATTAAACGGCAAAAAACCGTTTCTGCTTTCTGAGGGAGGATGATTTTGATGCAACGAAAGTTATTCCGGTCGGGGCTTCTGGTATCTGCGGCGCTCGTCATTTTGATGCCATCGCCTGCCCTGTCGCAAGACGCTCCCGCCGCCGGAGGGCGCGGTGGAGAGATCGTGGTGACCGCGCAGCGGCGCGCGCAGTCGCTGCAAGATGTACCGATCTCCATGAGCCAGTTTTCCGAAGACAAGCTGGAGCAAATGTCGATTCGGGATGCATCGGATCTCCAGTTTGTTTCGGCGGGTCTCAGCTTCCAGCACGAATCCGGCGCCAGCCAGATCGTATTGCGCGGCGTCGGCACAGGCTACAGCGGCCCGGGGCTCGAGGGTTCGGTCGCCATCTATCTGGACGGCGCCTATGTATCCCAGCAGATCGGTGCAGCCGAGGATATGCTCGATATCCGGCAGGTTCAGGTGCTGAAAGGCCCCCAAGGCGCGCTTTACGGTCGGAACGCGACCGGCGGCGCCGTGCTGATCGACACCAACGATCCGGAGATCGGTGCGCTTTCCGGCCACGTAAAGGCCGGGTTCGGCAATCTGGACTGGATGCAAACCGAGGCGGTATTGAATCTGCCGCTGAGCGATATCGCCGCCGTGCGCTTTGCAGGGGCCTGGCAGGACCGTGACGGCTATGTGTATAATGTGCGGTCAGACACCAATATAAATCCCTATGAATCCTACACATTTCGAAGCAAATTGCTGATCGAGCCGACGGACGACCTGCGTATCGTACTGAAGGCCGAACATACCAAACGGGATTATGGCAATACGCTCCGAAAGGAGATCGCGACAGGCCCGTTATGCTATTATTGCAACGTGGCCGGCGTGTCCCCGACAGAAAGATTTTACGACACCAACCAGAGTTCGTCCGCCGAACAACTCGCCAGCCTTCCCGCCCGGCAGACCTTCCTGCGTGGTGACGGTGACCTCGAGAACAGGGTGCTGACGCTCGGATTGCAGGTCGATTACAGTTTCGGCGACATGAACCTGCGCTCAACTACCAGCTATCGCCGCATTCGCCAGCGCGTTCTCAACGATGGCGACGGAGCGCCAGTAATAGGACTTTTCAGCTTCTATGGCTATGACGACGGCGACTATCAGGCGCTCAACGAAGATCTCCAGATTTCCTCCGATTTCGGTGGGGCGTTCGACTTTATCGCCGGCGTCCAGTACCAGCAGGACCGGAACCGCTTCCCGCTGGGGCTGGCAGGCCTTGACCTGGGCGGGCTGATACCGATTGCGGACAGCCGCGACCGCGTAAAGGCCTATTCAGGCTTCGCCGAGATTTATTACCGGTTCCTCGATGGTTTTACGTTGACGCTGGGCGGGCGCTATACTCATGATAAACGCGTCCATCTGTTTTCGAACAATGCCGATGGCGCGCTGGCCTTCGGTGAAACCTCCGGTCGATCCAGCGTCAAATACGACAGTTTCACGCCGCGCGCGGTTCTCGCTTATGATGCCGGGAACGCCAACTATTATATAAGCTATAACAAGGGCGTGAAGGCGGGCGGGTTCAACAGCCCCGGATTCAATTCTACCGAACCGGTAAGGCCAGAAAAAATCGATGCCTATGAGGCAGGCATGAAGTTCGTGTTACTGGATCGCCGGTTGCGTCTTAACCTTTCCGCGTTTCACTATGACTGGAAAAATCTCCAGGTCGGCTTTATCGACGCCGGCGGGGGCGGTATCGTGCAGCAAAACGCCGCCGCCGCGAAAAACGACGGGGTAGAAGCCAGCATCGACTGGAACGTAACCGATGCGTTCACGATCAACCTGAACGGTCTGTACCAGAATGCGCGCTTTACCTCCTTCCCCAACGCGGCGGTGTTCATTCCCGTTCATCTGAACACACCGGGCGGCTTCGGCCAGGTTGCCGGCGCGGAAGACATTCGCGGCTTCCGTACGCCCCATGCACCGAAATTTTCCGGCAATCTCGGTTTCAACTATTATGTGGTTTTGGGTGCAACCGGCTGGGGGGCCGATGTTTCGGCCAATGTCGCCTACAAGGGGCGGTACGATATGGCTCCGGGAGCCGGCGGTCCCGCCCGGCTGGCGCGGGAAGGCGACTATGCAATTGCAAACGCCCGGCTGGCATTCACCGGTCCGGACGAGCAAACCACGATTGCCCTGTGGGCCGACAATATTACGAAAACCAAATATTATAATAATATCGTCGTCTCCACATATGGAGCCTATGCCGAACAGGCACTGCCGCGAACCTATGGCATATCGATTACGCAAAAATTCTGAAGCCCCCGTGCGCGCCCTTCCCCGTGGCGGAGGAAGGGCGTCATGGCAAAGGAGAGAAAATCATGGCGACAATATTAGCGCGCATTCGTATCAAGCCCGACCGTCTCGACCGGTTTGAAGCGATCGAACGGGAACTGGCTGCCGCTACCCATGCCCACGAACCGGATTGCCTGCGGTATGAATGCTGGCGCGCGGCCGAGCCCAACAGCTATTATGTTCTGCTGGGTTTCCGCAATGCAGCTGGTTTTTACAACCATCAGATCAGCGCCTGGCACGAGGCGCAACTCGACGGCCTGTATGACTGTTTCGATAGTGTCGAACTGGAATTTGTCGATCCGGTGCCAGGTGCGGGATCACCCATGCCGCCGACGCGCGTGACACCCCCGTCAGCCGACGCAACACCACGAGAGCTCGAATATCGGGAGCAGATGCCGATCATCGAACAGGATTGGTGGCGCGTGGCCGTACAGTCCTGAAAAAACCTCAGGCCCCGGATTATACACACCCGGGGCCTGATCGGTTAAAGCTGACGTACGGGGTCGCGTCCGTCCCAGTTGGCGTTCGCATCCGCGATCAACTGGAACACCGAGCGAATTTCGACCGTTTCCTCCACCAGTTCCGTCATGCAGCCGATCGTTGGGCCCGTATCGAAATAGGCGAAGCGGGTGGATCCAAATCTGCCTTCCATCGCGGCGACGACGTTATTCTTTGTAAAGCGGTCGTAATGCTCCTCGAAATCGTTTGTCAGCGCACAGATATGATGGAAGAACTGATCCGCCTGATTGCCTGCCTCGTTATAGACTGACGGGCTACTGTCGTGCTGCTGGATCAGTTCGATCATCATGGCGCCCCTGAAAGCCAGCGCGCCACTATAATCCATGCCGGATGGCTGGCCGCGATAGCGTAACCCTTCTATCTGCGCGTGAGCAATAACGAAAAACGGGCCGACTCCATATGTGCGGGTCCAGTGATCCATCGCTTTGGGCAAATCGCGGACGATCCACGCCGATTGCACGAAATCCAGTCCCATGTTGTTCCTTCCGTTTTTGCGCGATGACAATTCCGCCGCCGGGGCGGACATCATCAACGTATCGTTTCTCCGTGGTCTATGACCATCGATGCGCCCGTGACGCGCCGGGCTTCATCCGACAGCAGATAAAGTACCAGATTGGCCACATCTTCCGGCTTGCCCATGCCTTCCGAGATGGCATGCGCGAGACCAGGATCGTCAGGATCCATATTGGCGAAAGCCGAACGCGTCATCGGCGTATCGTGGCCGCCGGGAATGACGGTGTTGACCCGGATATTGTACCGTTTTTCCTGGCAATGAACCGCCACGCTGCGGGTCAGCGCGGCAATCGCGCCCTTGGCGGCGCTGTAGGCGGGAATGGTGCCTATGCCTTTTACTGCCGCCGTAGAAGCCATGTTGACAATGGCTCCGCCACCCCGCCGAACCATCGCCGGAATCGCCGCCTTGCACCCCAGAAAAGTACCTTCGGCCATAACGGCAAGATGCTTGCGGAACATGTCGAGACTGCATTGTTCGACATCGGCATATCCGACGATGCCCGCATTGTTCACCAGACCGTCCAGCCCGCCAAAACGCGCTTCAACCTCGGCTACGATTTCGTTCCAGCGCTGCTCGTCGCAAACATCTTGCGGAAGAAAATAAATTCCTTCGGTCGATGCCGCCAGTTCCCGGCCGGCATCCTCCTGTGTATCGGTGATGACCACCGTCGCCCCATGTTGCGCCAGCAACCGGGCGTCGGCGGCGCCCAGCCCCGATGCCCCGCCTGTAACAATGAATATCTTGCCGGCGACACGACCGGACGCGGATACGGAATCCATGGCTCTCCCCGGATTGTGGCGGCGATCAGACCGGATCGAATTCGATATGCAGTTTCTTGAGCGAACGCAGCAGCAGCCCCGGATTATGCCGGAAGTCGTTCTTGCCGGGCGCCAGACGCAGGTTACGCACACCGCGCAGCAAGGCGTCGAAACTCCAGAAGATTTCACGACGCGCCAGCGGCGCACCGATGCAATGGTGCAATCCGGATCCGAACGCCAGGTGCGATCCGCTGTTGGAACGTTCGATGTCCATCATGTGCGGGCATTGAAAATGCGCCGCATCCCTGTTGGCGGCGGCGAAACGGACATTGACAAGCGCGCCTTTCGGCAGCCTGGTATCGCCCAATTCCACTTCCCGCGTCGTAATGCGGTACATTCCTTGCACCGGCGATTGCAGGCGCAGTGATTCCTCGACGAACATCGGAAGATATTTGTCCAGGTCGCTCATAAGCATCGCATATTGATCGGCATGGTTACACAGGAGCAGCACACCTTCGGAAATGGCATTGGTGGAGGTTTCGCTGCCGCCCACGAAAAGATCCGCGAGCAGGTGCGTGACGATGTCGGCATATTCCAGCGTCCGACCATCGGGCAGCTTCAGATTGACGAGATCGCTTAATACCGTGCCATTCGGCTTTGCCTGAAGATCGGCAACTATCTCCCGAAAATAATGCTGGAATTCGATTTCGTCATATACGGTCTCGATTTCCTCTTCCTCGGTCAGCATCATGCTGAAACGCCGCACCCAGGAATCCGTCCAGTATTTGATCTTCCAGATATCTTCGAGGGGAACCCCGACCTGGCTGCAAATTGCGATCAGAGGCAGGGGAACCGCCAGGCTTTCAACGATCTCGGTCTCGCCCGTGTGGCGAAACTTCTCCACAAGATCTATCGCCGTCTGCCGGATAAACGGGTCCAGTTGCCGGATCCGGCCCGCGCGCAGCGCCTGCTGAAATATCGCCCGCGTTCCCTTGTGGTGAACGCTGTCCTGTTGGGACAGGGTCAACGAAGGCACCCAGCCACGACTACGATAGATTTCGCGCACCTTCGCCGCGCGAACCGGATCGACAGCATCACGCAGGGATTCGACAAAGCCGTCGGTGCTGAAAGTCTCGGGATCGGTCAGGATCTGGCGGATATCGTCATAGCGAGTGACCACCCAGGCCTTGCTGGGTTCGTCATAAAAAACCGGCGCCTCTTTCTGGAGGCGTTCATAGGCATCGAATGGCCATTCCTGAATTTCCGGATCAAGGAACGTCAGTTCGTCAAGCCTGGTGCTCACGGCAATTTCTCCCTCATGCCAAGCCGGCAGGGCCCGTATCCGCCGGTCGCCTTGTATATTTTTTCCCTCAGCCGGCTTCTGGCACAAACCGGAACTCCATTTCGCTTTTACGGGCGCGCATTTTTAGTGTCAAGCGGAGTGATCCGGAGATAGATGTCGATTCAGCTGGAGGGTGGTCACGGAATGGACATCTGGTACCTGACCCGCGGTCACCGACGCCGTATTGTCGACGACAAGTTTTTCCCGCTGACAAATCAGGATTGGTCGCTGGCCAGATAGACGATAGATGCGCAACGTCTTCGGGGACGCCGACAGGATTGGCGAGCGACGGAGGCGACGTTCACACCCTGTATTCGGTGAAGAGCGCCGCAAGCCGCTGTGGAGCGTCTGACGGATCGGGAGACGCACATTCATCAGCCAGCGCGCAATAATCATATTTCAGCATCCGGACGCTGTGGATATCGCGAAGCACGTTCGCATCTGAAATTTCCGTCATTCCTGATCCTCTCGCCATTTATGGATTTCACACCTGTTCATCCGGCAATGACCGGACAGGATTCCCGCCACTCACAAGCGGAACAGATACGGCGGCAAGGAAAATAGCCCGCCTCTTATGTCAAATCCGACAGAAGCTCCGTCGAATAGGGAGACAGGGCAGACACGCCACCCTCGCGCAAACGCCGTGGCCAATCGGCATCGGCGATCAGCGCCCGGCCGACTGCGACCAGGTCAAATTCACCGCGCTCGAGCATCCGCATCAATGAAGCAATGCTCCGCCGTTCCGTCTGCGCGCCAAAGGCAGTGTCGAGAAATTCACGCCCGATCGTGACCGAGCCGACCGTGATCGTCGGACGACCGGTGATTTTCTTCACCCATCCGGCGAGGTTCAGATCAGACCCCGGAAATTCCGCATCCCAATAGCGGCGCTGGGAGCAGTGAAACATATCGACCCCGGCCTCCACCAGAGGCATGAGCCATTGCTCGATTTCAGCCGGCGTCTGCGCAACTTTCGCATCATAATCATGCTGCTTCCACTGCGAAATGCGCATGAGGATGGGGAAATCAGGCCCCGTGCGCTGCCGGATCGCTGCCACGACTTCCGCGCCGAAGCGCGCCCGCTCGCGCAGATTGCCCCCGTATCTGTCCCTGCGCCGGTTGGTTTCGTGCCAGAAGAACTGGTCGATAAGATACCCATGGGCCGCGTGCAACTCGATACCATCGAAGCCGAGCGTCCGGGCCGATGCCGCAGCCGTTGCATAGGCATCGACAACTTCCTCGATGTCCCTTTGGGTCATCGAGGGGTAACCAGGCTGCGAACCAACTCCAAACCCGCCGGCGATGCCGGATGGACCCAAATGACGCGGTTCTATACCAGACGCCTCATCATAGATATTCCTGATCGCCGACTTCAGGGTCAGCCCGACATGCCAAAGCTGGGGCATGATCCTTGCACCCTGTTCATGCACCGCATTTGCCACCGCACGCCAGCCCGCGAGCGCCGCTTCACCGTGGAAATCAGGAGCATCGCGCTCGTTCCATGCACTCTCGTGGGGAATCCAGGTACCTTCGGTAATGATCAGTCCGACGCCGCCCTCGGCCCGCCGGCGATAATAGGCAGCGACGTCCGCCCCCGGCACACCCCCCGGGGAGAAGCAACGGGTCATGGGCGCCATCACGATCCGGTTGGGCAGCCCAAGACTGCCGGATTCGAAAGGTTCGAACAAGGGAGAGAGGTCCGTCATGGCCTGAACTTTCCTGATGGAGACGCTTGATCGAATGGATAAGGATGATGGTGGATAAGGACGATGTTTGCACTCTCAACGTCTTCGCCAGCGGTGTAAAGCGGAGCCATGCCATGCCGGAGCGGGGGACACCTCCGCGAGATGGTCATGTGTTCCCGATCTGAACGCTGTGCCCGGACCCCCCGGATAGTCGAACTGACAGAAACAATAGCGGGTTCCGCTCATTCCAAAGATGGATTGTAGGCGTTTGGCATCGGTGCCTAGAGTTTGAACGGATCCTGGACAGGATCGGCGATCGATCCGGATATAATATTGAGGGTAAACGGAATGAACAAAGCGTCTTCGACAGGTCAGGCAACAAAAACTGCGGTCATCGGCACAGGTTTGATGGGCAGTGCGCTCGCGCGCGCATTGGCAAGGGGAGGCCTGCCGGTAACCGCCTGGAATCGCTCTCGGGAACGTGCGGAACCATTGCGCGAGGCCGGCATTTCGGTCGTTGACAACCTCGTTGAGGCCATCCGGCAATCCGACGTGATTGTTGTTTGTATCTCTGACTTCAAGGCGGTTTCATCGCTGCTGCGCAACGACGCGGTGCAGGCCGCCCTCTCGGGGCGGACCATTGTCAACTATACATCAGGCTGTGCAGCAGATGTTCGCGACTATGCGAACTGGGCAACAGAGAATGGCTTCCATTACATCCACGGGGCGATATTTGTTTACCCCAGCGACGTCGGCAGCGCTGACGGGGACATCGCGCACGCTGGCGATGCTGCCGCCTACAGGCAGCATGAAGAAGTGTTGCGCGTGCTGGCCGGAAAGGCCCGCTTCATCGGGGAAGACGCAGCTTTCGCGGCACTTCTGGAACGGGCGATGTTCGCGTTTTATTTCGGCTGTACCTACGCGTTTTATCAGGGGTGTGCCGTTCTTTCGACTGAAGGCGTTAACCTCGACCTGTTTTTATCTGCCGCGCAGAAGCTGATGCCTGTGGTAGACGCGACCCTCAGCTCCTCGCTCGACATGATCCGGAAAGATGACTTCTCGGGGACCGATGCGCACCTCGATGTTCTTCTTGCATCGGTTGAGGGCGCTTATGTCGACGCGGTGGCGAGCGGGGTTAACAGCGAGCTTTTAAAGGTGCTCACGGACATCACCAAACGGGGCATCAGCCTTGCGGGTGATGTCAAATATGAATTGCCAATTATTTACAAGGCCTTTCTGGCGCCACGCAGCTGACGTTATGGCCCGGCGCTGTACCCGGCTGCCACCAGCAGGAGGGTGCAGCGCCACACGTCGGGTACCTTGTAAGGCAATACGCACGATCGCCACGCATTATGACTACAGGCGGGAAAAACGCATACCCCGCGCTTTTCCTGGTTGGCGTCCCTGCACGGCGCACTATGATAGATAGTGATAGTTAAATAACAGGCGTTCAGTCTGAAACACGGAGCGGATGATGAAGTTTGCTGCACCGGGCATGGCCCTGTGAAGGGTGAAGGGCGCCGCCCGGCGCACGTTCCCGCCGACCGCGTTGTCGATTTCGACATTTTCAATCCACCCGGTGTGGAGCAGGATTATTTTGCGGCGTGGAAGACGCTCCAGCGCCCCGGCGCTCCGGCTCTCGTGTGGACGCCACGCAATGGCGGACACTGGATTGCGACGGGCGGTGAACAGGTCCGCACACTTTGGGGTGATGCTGCGCGCCTGTCGAGCGAAGCGCTGGCTGTGACGCCCGGCCTGGGTGATGTGATGCGCTTCATCCCGCTTCAGCAGGACCCTCCCGAACATACACCATTCCGCAATGCGGTCATGCGCGGTTTTGCCAACAGCCAGATCGCGAAACTCGAACCCCGGGTCGTTGCACTTGCCAATGAACTGATCGACAGTTTGATCGGGCGCGGCCACTGCGAGTTCGTGGAGGAGTTTGCCGAGGTTCTCCCCGTCAACATGTTCCTCACCCTCATCGAAGTGCCCGTCGAAGATCGGCCGCGCCTGCGCGAATTTGGCAAGCAACTGACCCGTCCCGATGGCTCGATGACGGTCGAGCAACTCGCGCAGGCGGCAGACGATTATCTTTGGCCCTTCCTGAAGAAGCGGCTGGAAACACCGGGCGACGATTTGTTCAGCCGCATCCTCTCTGTCCCCATCGAGGGGCGTGCGTGGACGGTGGATGAAGCCAGACGCATGTGCCGCAATCTGCTGTTCGGTGGACTGGATACTGTGGCCGCGATGCTTGGCATGGTCACGCTCCATCTCGCGCGGAACCCGCAGGATCAGGCCGCGCTGCGCGCCGACGCCGCGCTGATTCCCGCCGCGACAGACGAACTGATGCGACGCTATCCCACCGTTTCCGTCACCCGCAATCTTGTCGCCGATGTCGATATGGATGGCGTGACGATGAAGGCGGGCGATCTCATCTATTTGCCCAGCGTGCTTCACAACCTCGACCCGGCAAGTTTTGAGGCTCCGGAGGAGGTACGGTTCGACCGCAAGCTCAATGTCGCCAGACACACGACCATGGGTAACGGTCCGCATCGTTGCGTTGGTGCGGGGCTCGCGCGCATGGAAGTCATCGTCTTCCTGCGCGAATGGTTGCGGCGGATGCCCGATTTTCGGCTTGATACGGATCGACCTGTCAGGATGAGAGGCGGCAATGTCGGCGCCTGCACCGCCATACCCCTGCGCTGGAACGTCCATTCCGGTTCCGGCGAAATTTCTGCCACGCAGCAAAATTAAGAAAACCGAAACCGCTTGCCGGCTCACTGGCAGCCATTTTTACAGCGAGGAGAGTTCATGTCCGACAGGAGTTTTAGCAACCGCAAGGTTATCGTAACGGGCGCCGCGCGGGGTCAGGGTCGGGAAATCGCCCTTGAGTTTGCCCGGCAGGGTGCGGATGTCGCTATCTGCGATGTCGGCACGCCCACGCTGGCGACCGTGGATTATCCCCTTGCTACAACCGGAGAACTGGATGAAGTTGCCGAGGCGATAAGAGGGCTGGGTCGGCAGGTCGTTGCGCGCCCCTGCGATATTCGCGACCAGCAGCAAATCGACAGCTTCATCGCCGCCGCAGTCGAAACATTCGGGCGCATCGATATCCTGGTCAACAACGCCGGCATCTTGTCGGGCAACCAGCCCGTGCACGAGATGTCGGACGAGCGGTGGCTGACGATGATCGACGTCAATCTGACGGGCTTGTGGCGTGTCACGCGCGCGACCGTGCCGCACCTCATTGCAGCCGGGGGCGGGCGCATTGTCAATGTCGCATCCGCCGCCGGTCTGGTGGGCGCGCCGGGTTTCGGGCACTATTGCGCGGCCAAACATGGCGTCGTCGGACTGACAAAAACCATGGCGGCCGAACTCGCACCGCACCACATCACCGTGAACGCGATCTGCCCTGGTCTTGTGCAGACGAAAATGGTGGAACATTCGGCGGCCGAATTGGCGAGCCAGGCCGGGATTACCGAAGAGGCCGCCTATGATGCATTCCTGGGTGTGCATCTCATCAAGGAACGGATCACGCCGGCCCAGTCGGCCGCCGCCGTATTGTATCTCGCCAGCGACGCGGCGCGCGTCGTAACAGGCGCCTGCCTGCCCGTCGATGCCGGCTGGACGGCAACCTGAGGCCTGTTCAGCGCATCAGCGTAAACACTTTGGCTTGAAAGGCTTATCATGACATCCCATTCCACGGGCAATCTCGCCGGCAGCGTTGCGCTGGTCACCGGTGCGGGAGGCGGCATCGGCGCCGCAATCTGCGCCGCGCTGGCCGAGGTTGGCGCGACGGTGGTAGCGACGGACCTTGCATCTACACCGGAAAAAAAGCGTTTTACCGGCGACTGGCTGGACCTCGATGTTACCAACGCCGATAACTGGGACGAAGTCGTTGCGGATGTTCGGGCGCGCCATGGCCGGCTCGATATTCTCGTCAATAATGCGGGCATCGACATCATCGAGAAGTTCGAGACCATGACACTGGAAAGCTGGCGAAAGACCCAGGCCGTGAATGTCGACGGGGTTTTTCTGGGCATTCTCAAATGTCTGCCGTTGCTGCGGGAAAGCGGTCCATCTCGGCGGGGTGGCGCGTCGGTCATTAATATGTCGTCCATCGCCGGGCTGGTCGGTGCCGACTTCAATGCGGCCTATTGCGCCAGCAAGGGTGCTGTCCGTCTGCTGACCAAGGCGCTGGCGCTCGAATTCAGCGCCCTTGGCTACAAGATTCGCCTCAATTCGGTGCATCCGGGCGGGGTTAATACCGAAATGGTAACATCCATTTTCCAGAGTTATGTGGATCTGGGCATTATCGACACGGCGCGTACCGCCTATGATATGTCGGCGCGCGCCCATGCTCTTGGCCGGATGGCGGAACCGTCGGAAATCGCTGCCGGTGTACGCTTCCTCGCATCGGACGAGGCCAGCTACATGCACGGCGCGGAATTGCTGCTCGACGGCGGGTACACCGCGCGATGACGGATCAGAATATTCGCTCAGGCGGCTGCCTCTGTGGCAAAATCCGTTATACCGTGCCTGCTGTTCCGCTGGCGACGGTGATCTGCCATTGCCGCAATTGTCAGAAACAGTCGGGAAGCGCGCTGTCGGTCGTAACCGTGTTCCCGCGCGCGGACCTGCACCTTGAAGGCGAACTCACGACCTGGGAGGATCGTGGCACCAGCGGGCAAAAGGTGTTTCGCCAGTTCTGCGGCAATTGCGGCTCACCTGTGCTGACCGATACCGAACGTGCGCGGGAACAGGGCATTATTTTTGTCAAGGCGGGGACGTTCGATGATATTTCGGACCTGCGGCCAACGACGCATTACTGGACAAAACGGGCACATGCCTGGTTGCCCTTGCCCCCGGATGTCGAACTGCTGGAACAGGAATAACGGGCGGCCAGTATCCGACGCGACATGCCAGGATCAGGCAGCGTTTTTTGCCTGATCCTGGCATGCTGTTCCAAAAGACCCTTATTCGTCGTCCGCATTATATTTTCGCATCATCCGGACTTCCCAGGCAACCATCGAACGTAACCGCCGGGGCGACCATGCGTCGGGGTCCATGGTTACAAGCCCAGCCAGCCCATTGATAACGGCCTGCAGCCGTGTCGCATGATATTCGCAGTCCAGACTTTTTGGCAGTTTTCCTCTTGCCCGTTCGGTTTCCAGCAGATTTACGATCAGGTGATGGGATTCCTGCTGCGCCGTCAGACGTTCGGCAGCGATGTCCGGGTCGTTCTTGGCGCTTCCCCAAAAACCGAACCAGGTTCTCCATTCCGCCAGCCTCAAACGATCGAGGGGGAGAAATTCCTCAAGACAGGTCTGAAGATTCCCGCCTGCCGCCGCGGCTTCCTCGACCCGCCTTTGCGAACGCAGCCGGCTCTCCTTGACGGTAAAAACCAGGAGGTCCTTTTTGTTCCGGAAATAGTGCGATATGATGGTTGTGCTGTAACCTGCCTCACGGGCAATATCACGGATCGTTACACCCTCGATCCCCAGGTCCGCTACCAGTCCGCAAACAATATCGGCAATTTCACGACGACGGGCTTCATGCCTTGAATTTATCATATATCATCCAGATCATATCCGGCGGAGCCGTATTTTCGGCGGCCATATAACAGCCCGCCACCGCCGTGCTATAATCCAGGCCCGGTTTTGATGGAATTTTCAGGCATCACTGTATGATGCCGTCGCCCGTTTTCGATCCTGACAAAGCAGAGATGATACGACGGTTGTTGTGAAAATTGGCGCCGAAGGTGCGCGTGTGGCTGTCCACACACACCCCCGGCACCTGATTTGACCTCTCCAATGAATCATTCACCGACCGGGACAGTGATCAATCCACATATTTCACATCTTCGGGGTTTTCACCGTAGATTGCGTCAAACGTGCGGTGTTTGAACAACCACTCGCCATTTTGTTTCACCATAATGTCTTCGTATTGCCCGCGGGGGCGGATTTCCCGGCCGTCCACATACCGGCCCAACTCATTATGGTAGGAACGCACCCAGGCCTCCCCTTCGCCGCGCAACTCGATCTTGCCGATGTGCGCCAGCATGATAAGCACCGGGTAGACCTTCATCGAGCGCACCCATGAATCGACGATGGCCTTCTTGCCGACCACCTCATTCTGCCCTGGCATGATCGGAATATTCCACACCGCATCGTCCGTCCAGCAGGCCGCCCATGCGTCTACATCCCGCTGGTTGACCGCATCATTGTAGCGATCGAGCAATTCACGAACCCCCAGACGGGCCTCGACATTGGCCAGACGCGCTTCCAGTTCCGCGATATTGTTTGCATTTCCCATTTGATTATCTCCTCCGCTTTAAATTGTACAACTGTTGTATCATTTTTCGTACCGGTGTCAACGCGATTTGCCGGGTGCAATATCGCAAATGCCAGTGCCACAGGAAGATCAACGGCAGCCTGGCGCAGTGCCTGCCCGCCGCATCCTCCCTGTATGCATCTGCTCAATCGGGGGAAAGCATGACCCGTTCTGCCGCCAGAAGCACTTCAATATCATGTTGCGAAAACAGGCTGTTTTTATCCCGCCAGGCGGCCAGCAGATCGTCCGTGCTATTCCACCAGGATGATTCTACGCCGTAGAAAGCTGGCGGACCAAAATCTGCCGCGCTGTCAGCGGTCAATCTTTCTATCCTCAACGGAGCACCGGAAGAGAAGAATAAAGGCCGGGCGACCGAATTCCATTTCCCCATCAATTCATCTGCCAGTCCCCCGGCAGGGTTTTTGACAAACAGCATGAGTTTGATCTTGCCGCTCAGATCGAGCCGGCTGTTGCTGCCAGCCAGCAGTGCCTGTTCGACACGAAACGCAACTGGCGGCATTTGCATGAAAGCCGGGCTGTCCACCTCGACCGCATATTTAAATCGGTCCGACGCCACCATTTTTTCGAATGAGGCAGCGTCCTTTATGAAAAGCTCTGGTGAGCCATCCCAGTCGGAATGGATTTCGCTGTCCGCGGCCAGACGATGGTTCTGAATATAACCGCGAAGCGCCCCGGAGTCCGCGAACTCCAGAACAATATCGGCATGTGTAGTGCTCCAGTATCTGGAGAATTCCTCCAGCGCCATTCCTTCGCGACGCCGGTTCACACCCATAAACCTGATCATCCGTTCCTCCCTTCGAACGATCCGACCTGGGATTGCGCGGATACCCTGCCCCGCTTATCCGACCAAAGCGAGGTTCCAGCGCAATCCGGTCTCTTTACTTTCGGGCGTCTTCAAGCATGAGGTCGGCGGCGCGCCACGCCGTCGCCATTGCCGGTGCGTTGGTGTTGCCCGAGACGAGATTGGGCATGATCGAGCAGTCAACAACCCTCAGCCCCTGCACACCGCGCACCCGGGTGCGCTCGTCCACCACGGCCGTCCCGTCGCTGCCCATCCTGCATGTCCCGGTGCCGTGCAGACCGCTCGATGAAAGAATGCGGAAATAACGCAAGATCTCTTCGTCCGACTGCACCGTCGGCCCAGGAGTCAGTTCGCGCTCTATATAGGGTGCCAGCGCAGGCTGGGTAAAATAGCGGCGAATATACCGGACGGTGGCAATGGCCGCCCGCTGGTCATATTCGGTCGTCAGCCAGTTGGGGGTAATCTCCGGCGCGTCGTCAACCCGGTTGGAACGGATGAGAATGGCGCCCTCGCTGGTCATCTGCAGCAGCTGACCATAGCAGGAGATGCCCGGCTGGCGATCAATATCGCCCATCGGCACAGGGAACTGCTCGTCTCCAAGGGCAAAGGTGTACGCGCCCATATAAAGCTGCAGATCAGGGCGAGGAATGTGCGGTTCTGTTTTTACAAAAGCGCCCACTTCGAACGGCCCGTTGGCAAGCGGCCCGCTTCGGTTGAAAAAGTAGCGCAAAACATTCAGGACCAGGCCCGGTCCGTAGAATTGCTTGTTGATGCTGCCCTCGCCTCTCATGCGGAAAGGCATTGCGAGGGAAAGATGCTCTCGCATCCGCGCGCCGACATCCGGACTGTCCGCAATTACGGGGACGCCCATACGACTGAGATGCGCCCCGGGTCCGATTCCGGACAGTTGAAGAAGTTTCGGGCTTTCCAGCAGCCCGCCGCAAATGACCACCTCGCCGCGACAACCATAATCCGCCGATTTGCCATGGTGACGCACCCGCACCCCGGTCACGCGCGCGCCCTCGAACAGAACCCGCTCGGCCACCGCGTCGGTTATCACCTTTACATTCGGGCGCTTCCGGGCCGGATTGAGGAAAACGCCTGCCGAACTCTGCCTCTTTCCGTCGCGGATATTATAAGCATAGTAGCCGACACGCTCGTGGGAATTTTCCTCGTTCAGATCCTCGCGACGCGGAAGCCCCATTTGCACGCCAGCCTCGATCATCACTTCGGCAAGCGGGTAGCGATATTTGTTGGGCGCGACGTGCAGGGGCCCGCCGGTGCCACGATTTCCATCGTCACCCAGTTCATGATCCTCGATGGCACGGAAGGCCTTCTTCATGGACTGCCAGTTCCAGCCCCTGGCGCCATTTTCTTCCCATTCATCATAATCTTCGGGCTGACCGCGCGAATAGATCATGCCGTTAATGGAAGAAGAACCCCCGAGTGTCTTGCCACGGACCCATATTTCTGTGGCTCCCATGCCAGGCTCGCGCGGCTGATCGATCTTGTACGACCAGGTATGCTTCGGGTCGCTGACGATCTTGCCGATGCCCTTTGGCATATGGATCAGGGGGCTTGTGTCGGGTGGGCCGGCCTCGATCACCAGCACCCGATTGCGCGGATCCTCCGAGAGACGGTTTGCCATGACGCATCCTGCCGATCCGGCACCGATAACGATATAGTCGAAATCTTCCCGCATGTTCACCTTTCGACGAGAATAGCCGTCCCGATTTTTATCTGCCAACCTGCCGCGTCTGACGCATATCCAGCCAGAACGGGGACGATCACCGGCTGACTTTGGCAGCGTCTGTCAGAACCCGTGCGCGGGCTACTGCTTCACGCGCCCGGTCGAGAGCCGATACACCTCGTGCCACCAGTGTAGTTGAGGGAACTTCCACATCCAGCGCCGTGGACAATGGCAACGCCTCAATCAGTTCACGCAGGGGGAAGTCGCCGTCGCCCGGCATCTTCCGGTTCTCCGCTTCGGAAAGATAATCCGACGTGACCGACAGTCCCGCGCCGTCACAAATCTGCGCATAAACGAAAAGGTGCGCCGGTAATTCCGCCACCTCTGCCGGTGTCCCGCCGGTCCGCGCCAGGTGCAGGGCATCTACACCGATGCCAATGTTGTTTCTGCCCACCTGCCCAACAAACCATGCCGCGCGCTGGACCGAATTACAGGCCGGGGTTAATCCCATGAACTCCAGCCCCAAAGTGATTCCATATCCCGCCGCCATATCGCAGAGGCGGCCAAGCGTATCCACCGCACGCGCATCGTCGGGATCATGAATATGCGTTACCGCCCGTTGCGCGCCGAGTTCCCCGCCCAACGCCAGACCGTCGCGGTAAACCTGCAGGTCCAGACCCTCCTGGATGGGAAAAAACTCGATGTTGCCAACGGTTATGCCGGTATCCGCCAGCCGTTCGAGCATCGCGTCCCTGTTGCCTTGATCCACCACCGGGAACGCAAAGGATGTTGTCATTCCGGGCAGTGGCGAACGGGGCGAATGGGTGAAAATGCAGACGCCCTGGCAACCGGTTGCAGCGGCGATGGAGACGAGTTCCACCGGGCCGGCCTCCATCGCCGTGATCTGATGGAGCGCCAGCGGCCGGATCACGACGCCCACTGGTCTTCAGGTGGAACCGGCCGAAGCGGGTCGCTGCCGTCCCATTGTTGCGACGCCCGCTTCATATACTCCCATAAACGGATAAACCTTGGGTGGAGCACGCTGAGTTCAATGGTTGGCGCCGGCCCGGGCATATCCATCATGATATATTCGCCGCCCCCGGGCAGGCGGGCGGACTGGATAACGGTTCCGCCGAGGCCTTCAAATTCCTGCCGCGCCGTTTCCAGATCATCCACAGTCAGGCGCACATGGTGGACACCTTCGCGCCCTTTTTCAATCCAGTCAGTAAGAATAGATGGTCCGGGGTTATGCTGGCGGAGGATTTCAATCTCCATATCCCCCCAATAAGCGATCGCCGCGGAGCAATCATACTCTATCTGTTTACCCTTATAAATCACATCTTCGAGGGGTATGTGCTCCAGATAAAAGAACGGCCCGACGCCCATCGTTTTTGTCCAGAATTCGATTGCCGCATCAAAATCGCGGGGCACAAACGCCAGTTGGCGGATCGCACCATAACGCTGCGGGATAAGCATGGTTTCTGCATTCATCGGATCACCATTCAAATTTGAAAGTGGCACCAAATTCGCGTGGCTGCGTGTAACCAGCCTGATTATAAATTCCGAAATTCCGGGTAACGGCTTCCATATATCGATTATCCAAAAGGTTACGCACCCACAATTCCATTGTCCAGTCACCGTTATCGGGTGACCAGCTCAGGTTCCCGTGCACATAGTGCATTGGCTGTATGCGTACCGCAGCAATGTTCTGCAGACCCTGGAAGTACTTTGATCCGGTATAGCTATAGACTGCATTCGCACGCAAATGGCCCGGCCCAAGAGGGAGCTCATAAGTGGCTCCGGCAGTTGCCGACCATTTTGGCGAGTTCTGCAATGACTTGCCCTTCAGGTCGATAAAACACTCGCAATTTGCGTCAAAAAACTGGAATTCCCGGTATTTGGCGTCAAGATACGCGAGAGAGCCGTTCAGCGTGAGGCCGTCGGTCGCACGCGCCGCAATCTCCAGTTCGGCGCCCTTGATTTTGGACTTGGCAGCGTTGAAGATGGATGTACCGATCGCTGTCCCGCCCTCAACGATATAGTTTTGCGCAACCTGCATATCGCGATAGCTGGTATAGAAGGCGGCAAGGTTAGCCCGCACCCGCCGGTCAAACAGTTCGGATTTGATGCCCGCTTCTACGGTGTCGACCTTTTCGGGATCGTACGGGCCGACATCAGACGGGGCGGCGAGGCGCCCTACGAACCCGCCGGATTTGAAACCACGGGCATAATAGCCGTAAAGCAGGGTTCCCGACGCGACCTCATAGTCCAGGCCAAATTTCCAGCCGAAATTATTCCATTTCTCGCTGCGTCTGACCGAAAAACTGTCAACCAGGTCGTCACCACAATCGGAGGCTGTTGTGCAGAGCAGCGCCGTTCCCGTCGGACTGATATAATTGTCCAGCCCCGCAACCATCCGGGTCCATTCGTGTGTGTAGCGAATACCCGCCTGAAGCCGCAACCGGTCTGTCAGATCGACGAATGTGTGGGCGAAAAGAGAACCTGACCAGTTGTCCTGATCTTGCGGATTATACTGCCGAAGCCCCGGAACCGCGAACTGCAGCCGGAGATTCATAAGATGGTCGTAGTGCGTATTCAGATAGGAACCGCCAATAAGGAGGTTGATATCATCTGTAAGGTCGACAGACGTGCGCACTTCCTGACTGAACTGCCAGCCTTCCGTACGACGATAGGTGTCGAGGAACAGGCCCACGAGGGAATCCTGATCATTAAACTCGGCGAGTGTAAATTTCTTGTAGCCCGTGATCGAGGTAATGTCGCCGATTGCGGTATTATCCAGATTAATCGTCAGCGTTGCCCGATACGTGTCCATGTTGCTCTGGTCGGGAACCCCGCTATCGCTGGTGGTAAAGTACCGGTCCGGCGCGCTGCATGAACCGCCATCGGGCGGACATGGGCTGGGATACATGGGATACGCCTGACCAGGCTGGGTGATCGTGCCTCCCGGTACGTAAAGCAGATCGCCCGGTATGGCGCCATTTACGAATACCGGCGAACCATTACGCGTACGCCCGTATTCACCCGACAGCGTCGCGGCGAGATCGGGATCGGGCGTATATTTCAGGTACGCGCGCACGACGGTGGTATCGCGGTCGCCCAGTTTGCGCCCGTCGACAATGTTGGTGAAATATCCGTCACGACCGGTGTGCATCGCCGCAACCTTGCCAGCCAGGACATTTTCGATGATCGGGAAGTCGACCGCAGCCTTCACATCGAGGCGGTTCCGGTTGCCGTAGGTTATCTCGCCCCGGCCACCGAATTCGCCCGTTGGCTGACGCGTCGTAACGTTGACGACGCCACCCGTGGTATTGGCGCCGAACAGCGTGCCTTGCGGGCCTTTCAGGACTTCCACCCGGTCCACATCGAACATATCAAGCAGCGCGCCCATGGAGAAATATTGCGATACACCGTCCTGCACGATCGCCACCGTATTTCCGGCGAACGGGTCAGGGTCGATCACGCCGATGCCGCGAATGAAGAATACCGCGCTGTTCGGCGCGTTGGTAAAGTTCGTGATCTGGGTGTTGGGGATCATCCCCTGGAGGCCCTGGAGCGAGGTGGCCTTCAGGTTGTCAACCATGTCACCGGTTACGGCGGTTACGGCGATCGGCACACTCTGCAGGCTCTCGGCACGCCGCTGCGCGGTGACCACAATCTCACTCAGACCGGTGTCCGCCGCCGGGACGTCCTGCGCCATCCCCGCTGTTGCGGAAAGCAGCGCAGACGTCGTTACGAGTAAAAGTTTTCTTTTCGATCCCAACACAACCTCCCCATTTTTGCCGCCGGTATTCGGCGGATTGATTGGTTCACCCTGTATCAGCTCTGGATAAAACGTTGTACGAAAAAAAGGCCGGACTGATGCTTTTGCTAGGTTCATTCACAAACGCGCGCATCAGGCGCATTGTCCGCCGGGCGGCGGCAACCACGCCGATGCTGTTGACAGGGATCAGCCTCTTCGATCTTCGAGGATGAGCGATGCCGCATGCCAGGCCATCGCCATGATCGGACCATTAACGCCCGATGATACCTGGGTGGGCATGACCGAACAGTCCATCACCCGCAGATTTTCAACGCCGCGCACCCTCAGCCGCGGATCGACGATTGCGTCGGGATCGGAGCCCATGCGGCACGTCCCCGTGGCATGATACCCATTCTCCGCCAGCCGGCAGGATTCTATGATCTCCTCGTCTGTCTGAACTTCGGAGCCAGGCAGAACCTCCTGATCGATCATTCCCGCAAGCGCCGGCTGCGCGAAAAGACGGCGGAAATACCGGAATACCCCAACAAGCACCTGACGATCGTAGTCACTGGTCAGAAAATTGGGGTATATCGCCGGTAATGCGGCCGCATCCGCCGAACGGATTAAAATGGATCCCCGGCTTTCAGGACGCAGCATCCACCCGCCCGCATTAATGGCGGGGAACAGTTCCGGCTCAAGTGTGGCAGCGCCTTTGCGCGCGGTCAGCGACCAGAACTGGATTTGCGCGTCCGGCCGGTCAAGATCCGGCCGGGTCCGGATGAAGCCGTTAATATCCACGCTGGTGCTCATTGGACCGCTACGAAAAGCGAGATATTGCATTGCGCTGACGAGGAAGCGCCAGCCACGCAAGCGGGGATTGTGCCCCATATTGCGCCGGAGACGATATTCCTGCCAGATGGCCTTGTGTTCGCTGAGATTCTGGCCGACGCCCGGCCTGTCGGCGACGAGCCCGATACCAAGCGGCACGAGCTTCGATGCGGGCCCGATGCCCGATAGCTGGAGGATTTTGGGTGATCCGATTGTGCCCGCGGACAATATGATTTCCCGCCCGTTCCACCGTTCGCGCCCCCGATTCACGCGAACGTCGATACCGGTTGCGCGGCCATCCTCTACCACCACGCGCTCGACCAGCACGTCCGTGCGTATCGTCAGATTACGGCGGCGGTGGCGAACCGGCTTTACGAACGCCTCGTACGCGCTCACCCGCCGTCCATCGCGAATGGTGAGTGGCGTATATCCGACACCCTCCTGATCCGGCTCGTTGATGTCCTGCTTCACAGCCGTTCCGAGCGCGGCGCAGCCTGAAAGAAGCGCCTCGGTCAGGGGAGAGCGGTATTTCTGGATGGAAATATGCAGCGGCCCTCCCGAGCCGCGGTGCTCGCTCGCCCCGAGCTCATGATCCTCTATCGCGATAAAGGCCTTGCGGAAGGTTTCCCATCCCCAACCGTCGCAACCCTTTGCTTCCCAATCGTCATAATCCTGGGGCTGGCCGTGGCAATAGACCATGCCGTTGACCGCACTGGATCCGCCCAGCGTCTTTCCACGCAGCCAGATACGCGATTGCCCCCCGGTGCCCGGTTCCGGCTCGGTCGTATAATGCCAGGCGTATCTGGGATCAGCGAGGGTGCGACCGAGGCCGAGAGGGATTCGGATATAGGGTGAATCCGGCTCCGGCCCCGCTTCCACAAGGAGAACGGAAATATCAGGGTCCGCACTCAACCGGTTGGCAAGAACACAGCCTGCCGAGCCCGCGCCTACGATGATATAGTCGAACTGTGTTTGCATTCAGGCGGCCCTCCTTGTGATAACCGGCGATCCGGACAGGGCGGGTTCTCTCGCCAGCAACCCCGACGCGGTCTCTCCTCAATCCGTGCCCGCCAAGTTTCCGTGATGGTTAATCGCCTGGCCACTCAGCGGACAAGCTATCACTTTGATCAGTTATCGTGTAACATCTTCCGATATTAACCGCAGGGCGTCTGCGATGTGCTGTTTTCGTGATATTCGGAACGCATGTTATCTAATGGAATTGCTGCTTTGCGAGGTGTGGGCATGCCACTGATTGTTGATCATGATGAACGTCGTGTCCAAATAGCCCGGGTGGTCGAGCAACTGGTCTACGATCGCGGCATAGACGGGCTCACCATTCGTGATGTCGCCAATCAGGTAGGCTGCAGCACGTCTGTTATATCTCATTATTTCCGTAGCAAACTGGAAATGCTTACATTTACCCAGCGGCAGGCCCGCCTGAGAACAATCGATCGCCTCAACGCGTCGATAGAGGAAGGCAGGGGGTATCTGGAAGCGATTGAAGAAGTGCTGCCGTTAACAGAAGAATATTACCGCGACTGGCACACCTGGTTCGCATTTTGGGGAATGGCGCCGACGGAACCCACCGTGTCGCGCGAATGGGCGGAGGCTTCCTCGACTTCACATGGTTTTTTTGCCGAATTGATCCGGCGCGGCCAGGAGGATGGAAGCATACCGGCGAGCGTGAACGAGACAGAGGCTGCCACGACTATCCAGATTATCGTAAATGGCATTGCCTCTCTGGTAAGCCAGGACCGAAGTGCCTGGCCAGCAGATCGTCAGACGTCCGTCTGCCGCAAACTCTTCAAGAAACTATTCCAGGATTGACGGGCTTGAGGAGGGGTCGACGAATTGTCTCTGCAGCAGTGCATCGGGACGCAGGCCGGCGAAACGGGACTGCGCCCGACTAACTACTATTTCCATCAGTTTTTCATAAAACATCTTCCGATATACATATATCCTGCTCAAGCTTTGGGAATTATCGCGATCGCACGCAGCTTTCGCGCGGGACGGATACTCACCCATTGCCTGACATGCTTATATAATCGGGAGGCTGCAACGTGATTCGCCATGTCGTGATGATCAAGTTCAAGAAAGACGCCAAGCAGGAGCATATTGATCGCTTCATCGAAGAGGTGAAGAAACTTCCGCATCTCAACAAGGAGATACGGGACTACAGCCACGGAATGTGTGTTCGGGAGCCACGTTACCACAGCGGCGATTTTGATTTTGCCAATTGCTGCGATATCGACAGTTACGATGCGATGGAACGCTACATGTCGCATTGGGCCCATATCCGCATGACCCCGTTCCTGCCGGATATCCTTGAGAACATGATCTCGTTCGATTGGGAAATCGACTATCGCGGGCCGGAATTTGACGAGGCGGCGGCGAAGGAAGAGGCCGAAAAGGAAAAGGCGCGCGTCCTTCGCATTCATGAAGATCCTTCAAAAGCCTGGATTCCGGAGCTCCGCGGTCGGACGAAAGCGCAAGCCCGGGAAATGCTGGCAAAGGTTGGCCTGGAGCTCGGCAACGTCGAGGAGGTGATCGGGTCGGTCTGGGCGCCTGACCGGATCATGTTTGTAACCCCGGAGGTAGACACCGAGGTAGCCCGGGGAAGCAAGGTCAATATCGGCATAACCGGCGACTGGTTGACCGGCCCTGCCGTTCCGTCAGAGAAGACTGCCTGGTAACCCCGGCCAGCGTCAGCGGATGCCGTCTTGCGCACTTTTGCACGTGCGCCCGTTTCGGGGGGCTCATCATGCCGCCCCGGGACACTACCCGCCATCTGCCCGGGTTCCGGAATATCTCCGTCGGGAGTTCCGGGCCTGGGCCCTGCCGTCCTGCTCCCCGCTGAAAACGGTACGCTTGAAAAGGATCCTGTCATGGCATTTATCGGCCCTCTCGAAGACCGCGTTGCATTGCACGAACTGGTGGCGTCTTATGGCGACGCCGTGACCCGGCGGGACGCCGGCGACTGGGCCTCCCTCTGGGCGGACGACAGCGTGTGGTATATGCCCGAAATTCCGGGGATGGAAAAAATCCAGGGGAAAGACGCGATCGTCTCAACCTGGGTCGAGGCGATCAAACAGTTTCCCTTCCAGTTGAATCGTCAGCTGCTTGCAAATGTTACAGTGGATGGCGATACGGCGAAGGGAGACACCTACACCTCGGAACTGGTGAAAGACCAGGACGACAAGCCGGCCCACTGGCACAATCTGTATCAGGATGAATTTGTGAAGCGCGAAGGACGCTGGCTGTTCAAAAGCCGGACCCTCAAAATTCTGCATATCGGAGCGGCCTGAGCGCCCGCACCAACGGTCAAACTGTCACCGGCGCGGAGGCCATGATCATTATGAAACGACAGGGATGAGAGCATGAACTTACTCGAAGGCAAGCGAGCCATTATCCTCGGAGCAGGTGAGCGGGGCAGCATCGGCTACGCAATCGCCAGTCGCTATGCAAAGGAGGGCGCCAGGGTTCTGGTCGCCAGCCGCCGGGAAGATATGTGCGCCCGGACAGCGAGGGAACTGGGTGGCATTGGCATGTCCTGCGACATCACCGATCGCAGCAGCGTTTTTAACCTGTTTGACTCCGCGACGAAAGCGATGGGTGGCGTCGATATTGCTATCAACTCCACCGGGCTGGCGCTCGGAGGGTCATTTCTCGAATTCAGTGAAGCCGATATGGACCGGCTGATCGCGCTGCAGTTCAAGGGCAGCTTCTTCTTCCTGCAGGCGGCGGTGCGGGCGATGCAGAATTCGGGCGGAGGAGCGATCATCCAGCTCAGTTCCGCCGTCGCCCAGCCTGGCACCACCGTCGACGGTGGCTACGACGCCTATATGGGCACCAAGGCGGGAATCGACCAGGTTGTCCGTGCAGTGGCCAACCAGTACGGCAAATATAATATCCGCGTGAACACCATATCGGCCGGTCATACCGATACGCCAATGCATGATGAAAATTTCGGTGGCCAGCAAATCCCCGACTGGATGAAGAACGCCTTCATCGAACAATATCCGCTCGGGCGTTACGGCACACCGGAAGATATCGCCGAGGCAGCGGTGTGGCTTGGTCGTGACGAATGCTTCATGACAGGCCAGGCCTTGCAGGTGAACGGCGGTTTGACACTGCGCCGTAACCCGCTGGAGGGTGATTTTGAACGAAACAAGCGCGAGCAGGAACGTGGTCACGCCTGACGTAATGACTCTGAATTACGCCTGTGCAAATAATCCGGGAGAATATCATTGTTCAAGTTATTAAACTTTCTTGTCCGCAAGCCAGGAATGTCACAGGCTGATTTCCGAAACTATTATGAAACAGTGCATCGCCCTCTGGCGTTCAAAGCCTTTCCACAGATCCTGAAGCATGTCCGGAACTATCCGGAAGATGGCGGCGCCATGTTCCCCGAAGGGGTCGACCAGCCGTGGGACGCAATTGTCGAAATCTACTTCAGGGACCGAAAGGGCTACGAAGAGATGCAGGCATTTATGGCAGACCCGGTGAAGAACAAGGAGCTGGTCGACGACAGCTTTAACTTCCTGGATCTCGCAAGATGTGGCGGCCTCATCGTTGATGAAGTCGTGTCGGATCGCAGCTGATATTACAGCGCTCATAGCTGACACCGGGTTAGTGGCGCCGGGATTGTCCCCCCGGTGCCACCGACCCGGTGGCACCGCCGTTCACGTTTCCTCTCCCCACCTGAGCGATGTAATCGGGGGAAATGCTTGCGGGTATACCCCCGACAGGTCAGGCTGTTCATGGCCTCGCCGGATATAAGGTAATAGTTTCCTGTTGCCCGGTTATGGCGTTCTTTGTGCCCGGTTTTCCATCGACTATGTTACCGTGGTGCGCCAGACGGGCACAAAACCCTTGTCGGCTTCCTTCTGCCTGCAAGTAGTGGCGGTTTCCGTGCGCTGCAGCCCGTAGCGCAACTCCTCGGCTTTGCCTGGGCCTGGCGGGAGTATTGACATTGGCGCCCCGGTTCGGGGCTGCATGTCATGGGGCCCCATCCAAAGTATGATTGTTCACCTGGAATCCGCGGCGTAGGTTCGTCTCCGAAAACTAACTACCAGTGGTCTCCCGACAAAAGGGGCCGCAGATACCATGCAATGAACAAATACAATCGGAGGTCTCGATGACACAAGATTTAACAGGCGACGTACTAACCCGGGATACAAACTGGCTCAAATCTGAAGTTTTGCGCCACACATTGCGCCCCCTGTCAGCCCAGGACGAGGCGATGGGCGATCTTCCCCAGATCATGGCAACCGGCGATGGCGTTTATGTGACCGACGTGGATGGTCAACGCATGATTGACTGTGTCGGGGGCCTCTGGTGCGTTAACGTTGGATACGCCCGCGATGAAATCATCGACGCAATGTACAGCCAACTGAAGCAATTGTCGTTCATGTCGATTTTTCCGGGCAGGGCGAATGCACCTTCCATCGCGCTATCCAATAAGGTTTGCGAGATTGCGCAACAGGAAAATATCTCCAAGGTTTTTTTTGGCTCGAATGGCTCGGATGCGGTTGAAAATGCTTTGAAGCTTTCCCGTCAATATTGGAAGATTCTTGGAAAAGCCGAAAAAGTAAAATTTCTCAGCCTGCGTGGTGGCTATCATGGAACCCATTTCGGAGGCATGGCGGCCAACGGACTCGATAGCGCGATGCGGCGAAGCTACGAGCCCATGATGCCCGGATTTTTCAGTGTTGAAACTTTTGATTCCTATCGACCGCTACTTGGTCTTGACCCCGAAACCCAGGTCGATCTGTGTATCCAGTTGTTGAAACGGGAAATAGAATATCAGTCTCCCGAAACCATCGCCGCCCTCATTGCCGAGCCGGTACAGGGAGGGGGAGGCATGCACCAGCCACCCGCCCGGTACTGGCAAGAATTAAGACAAATTTGCGATCAGTATGATATTTTGCTGGTTTCCGACGAAGTGGTCACCGGCTTCGGGCGCACAGGGTCGATGTTTGGCGCGCGTGGCTGGGGGGTGAAGCCGGACATCATGTGCTGCGGCAAAGGAATTTCGGGGGGATACTCGCCGCTCAGCGCAACGCTCTTGTCGGAACGTGTCGCCAGCGCATGGGACACCCAGAGCGAGCACTCCTTCGTGGCTTCCGGTTATACGCACAGTGGAAACCCTGTTTCATGTGCAGCGGGCGTAGCTGCCCTCGATATTGTTGTCCGCGAGAATCTGGTGGAAAACGCACGCGTCGTCGGTGATTATTTTCTGCAGGAACTGAAACCTCTCATCGATCGGCATGAAACCGTCGGGGATGTTCGGGGCAAGGGCCTTATGCTGACTGTAGAAATGGTCAAGAATAAGGAGACCAAAGAAGCGTTCGGACATGAAGACAGTTACCCGTCAGATATTTCGCGTTTCTGTACGAAGAATGGCGTATCTTTGCGTCAGGCAGGGCACAAGTTTATTATTTCCCCTCCGCTGACGTTCACACGCGATCACGTAGACGAAGTGGTTCAGGTTCTTGATGCTGCCTATCGTACCGTATCCAGATAGTTTTCTGGAAATATCATCGCGTCTGCAGGTTTGGGAGAAAATATATGAGTGATGACTACAGCGTCAAAATACAACAAATGATTGACAGGCAGGAGATACAGGATGTCCTCCTCCGGTACTGCCGGGGTGTGGACAGGGGAGACGTTGAAATGATCAGGTCTGCATATCATGCAGACGCAATTGATGATCATGGCATATGGAAAGGTCCTGGCGTAGATTTTGCGTCCTGGATCGTGGACATGCTGAAAGATAGTCGCCAGACGATGCATATGATCGGAAACTCGTCTATCGAGCTGGATGGAAACGTCGCTTACGGCGAAACTTATTGTCTCTCGGTCCATGATGGCGGGAAAGACCATCAGGCCGTATATAATCGTTATGTAGACCGTTTTGAAAAGCGGGATGGAAAATGGGCAATCGCAAGCCGCAAGGTTGTTTTCGATATCAGCCACAACATTCCCGCCGGTGTTCCTTATGGCAAGGACCTGAGCGAACCGCTGACCTGGGGACGCCGGGACAAGCTTGATCCCAGCTATCGCCCATAAGACCACTCCGGGGCGCGATCGATACGCGTCATGCAATCGCGCCATCCTCAGCGCCCCGCCCCCGCCCCCGCCAAAATATAGGGACTCCGCCTTCTGAAAAGTCGGTCGTCCTGTAAAAAGGAGATTTATCCGGAAGCCGCTACCCTTGCGCCTGTTTTCGGTCGGTCAGACTGGACCCGGCAAACCTCCTGTGCCACCATAAAACCACCGAATTACGGTCAATTCGCAATATAAGGCATTGGCTGCGTTTATGACGTTGACAGGGTGGAATTTAAAAGGAGGCCGGGTTGCAGACCAGTTCAGGTGGGGGAATTGTGTCGTGATTTTATCCCTAAATCCGGATCGTCCGGTTGCATCTTATGTTTCCCCAGACCTCAAATCCGAAGAGATGGTAGACCGGCTTCTTCACTTTGGGACAGGCTTGTGCAGTGCTGCGTCCGCTGGCTTCTTCTGGATCGGCAACAATTATGAAATAATCGAACTCAAGACAGTAAATATAAAGCCCTGTTCAATCCGGAGATATATTTCTTACGGCGAAAAAAAAGACCCGATCAATATCAAAAAATTGTCAGAATCACGCAAGAATATAGCGACATTGAGAAATGCGCTTGCGGGTGATGAGAGGAGGTCCGAATATCTGGTACATCTTCAGGATGTAAATATCGGGGACGAGATTGACCTCCTCTTCTGGTATGAAAAAAATCCGATAGCATGCCTGTCCCTGTTCCGGCCTATCGGGGAATCTGATTTCTGTGTTGAAATGTTTGATTGGGAAGGCTTCCGAACATACCTTGAGTCCACCCTGTCCCTGCATTGGCGGATCCGGTCCATAAATGTAGAAAACAAGCTTGTCCACAAATACAGGTTACAGCCCCGGGAACTTCAGGTTGTCGAACTTTTAACTATGGGAGCAGGAAATCAACAGATAAGCGATGCTCTTAATATAAGTTTATCTACAGTAAAGACACATATTGTCAGCATTCTTGACAAAACCGGCGCTGATAGCCGACTAGGGGTCGCATCCATCGTCAGCCAGCTCCAATATTCATCCTGATAGACCTGACCGCACACTATCCCCGCAGTTCGTGAGAAGTGGCCTCATCCAGAGACGAGGCCACATTCACTCTGCTAACCGTGCGGGGCCGATCAGTAGCGCACGGTTACCTGTGCCATGACGGTACGCGGCATCGAACCATAGCCCATCTGATCGGCATAGATGCCGCCTGGTGTCCCCGTGCCGCTTCCCGTATTCGGCGCATCATTGACCCCGGAGAAATACTGCTTGTTGGTCAGATTCTTGCCAATAATAGCGAACTCCCAACGATCGCCGCTGTCGCCAATCCGCACACCCGCGTCGAGCAGCGCATATTTACCCTGGCGTGAGAAGGGCACCGCAAAACCCGATACAAGATATGACGAACTGTAACGTGTATCGATGTTGAACCCAGCCATCAGGTCCGAGGTCACGGGCGTTTCGTAGCTTACGCCGAGACTGCCGGTCCATTTGGGTGCAACAGAGAGCGGCGCACCATCCAGATTCTGCCGGCTGAAACCACCAAGCGCCGGGTTAAACAGCAAATTGCAGCCTCCGGCAGTTGTTTGACCCGAATAGCAGGGCGCCATCGGAAAATCCGTATACCGCGCCTTGTTGTAGTTAATCGCACCACGAAGATACAGGCCCTCCAGCATATAGGGCGCATATTCGAATTCGAGTTCGACACCTTTGGTACGGGCGTCTGCGGTTATGGTTTCATAGGCGAGGATCGCAGAGTTGAAGAAGTCCACCTGCAGATCGATATATTTATAGGTATATGCGCCAAGATTCAGACGAAGCTGCTGGTCGAACAGCGTCGTCTTGATGCCTGCTTCAAAACCGCGTGCTTTCTCGCGGTCGAACATCAGATCGACCGCGGGGTTGCCGAAGAGGCTATCGACCCCGCCGTTGGAGAAACCGCCCGACTTGTAGGCAGTTTTATAGGCGCCATAGACAAGAATTCCGTCCACCGGTTTCCATGTAATGGTCGCTTCGGGAGACCAGTCGTTAAACGTCTGATTTCCGGTAGTTACCCGCCCCTGCGCCCAGGCGCCCGAAAAGGCCGGGCTGATAAACGGCTGCACAAAGGAACTGTCCTTCGTCTCATGCGAATAGCGCACGCCGCCAGCCAGTTCGAGGGTCGGGATAATCTGCCACGTCACCTGGCCGAATGCCGCCAGCGTCTCGCCCTTGGTAAAGCTGGTTTTCGCGGCGTCGAGATAGCGCATGGGGCCGGCGGCCGGACCATTATCGCTGAGCGAGAAGCTGATAAACTGATCGAAGGTGCGCTTCGTATCCTGATAATAGCCCCCGACCATGAGATTGACCGGCGAGTCAAATGTCGTCAGTGCGCGGAATTCGCTCGAAACCGCCCTGTAGCTTGAGTTTTCTGTCGCCCAGACGGAAAGAGGATTGGCCTGGAACTCACATGCGCAGTTGAAACGGTTATTGTTCCAGTTATAGTTCGAGACCGAAGTCAGCGTGACATTATCGAACTCATAATTGACGGTTCCCGTCACCGCGACCGACTTGTAGCGGTTATATAACTCACCGTCCCGGGCATAAGGCGTGACAGCCGCCATTTCGCGGGGCATATTATTCTGCCGCGTGATAAAGTTATCGGTGCAGGCATAGTCGCCCAGCGTACTCGTCCCGCCAAAGCAATTATAGGGCACATAGTTCCAGGCATTATTATTCACTTCGTTATAGGTGCCCGAGGCCTTCACGGTGGCGGTCAACCGGTCGGTGGGATCCCATTTCACCGTCAGGCGGCCCAGCAATTCTTCCTCTTGCGGCGCCTTCCGCTCGGCTGGATAGGAAGTGAAGGGCAATAACGCCAGCTGGATCGGTTGTGACTCGTTGCGGTAATAGCCGCCCCACATTTTGGAACCGCGAAGCGCAAGACGCACACCCAGTGTCTCCGACACCGGTCCGGAGGCCACCAGCTCGAGCTCGCCTTCCTCGCCCTTGAACTCATAGCCGGCGCGGGCCTTGAATTCCCAGACGTCCGTCGGATCGGCTGTCCGGATCGAAACCACGCCGGCCGTTGCGTTTTTGCCGAAGAAAAGCGCCTGCGGCCCTTTCAGCAACTCGACGGCTGCGAGGTCGAAGAAGCCTTCGTTGATGGTCCGGCCTTGTCCGTAATAGACGCCGTCCACGACCGTTGCGACCGATTGCTCGATGCCGATAGAGGTCGACGAGGAACCGATACCGCGCATCGTCAGCTGCGCGCCCGAGCCGTTCGAGGCACGACCTACACTGAAGCTGGGAGTGGCCGCGGCGATCTTCTCGATACTGGTGAGATCGCGCGCCTCGATCGTCTGCGCGGATATGGCGGTAACGGAGACGGGCACATCCTGCACGCTCTCGGCACGTTTGCGCGCCGTAACCACAATATCTTCAAGCCCGCCAGACGTTGCTGCGACCGGTGTCTGGGCAGCCGGTGGCAATGTTTCCTGCGCCATCGCGACCGAAGGCATCGCTGCCGTCATCGCAAGGGCGCTTGCCGAAACCGACAGGCGAAATAAAATAATCCCCATGATACATACCCCTTTTCTGTTATATACTTCCTCTGTTACACCGTTTCATTCCGTAATAAAAGACCTTACAGATATCGGGAGCACGGTTTCCCGGCGTTATCGCCACCATACTGGAACAAATAGCAGTTGCGGCTGGCCATCACACCCGCCGATTCTGCCATTCCGGGGACATTTCAGGGGGGAAACTCATGGCGCTTTACGATAATCTGTTTGAGCCGATCCGGGTTGGACCGGTTACCATAGAAAACCGGATCGTCCGTACGGCCCATGGCACGCTGCTGACCGGCGAGCCCCTGATTGCCTATCACGAAGCGCGCGCCAGGGGAGGCGTCGGCATGTCGACGCTGGAGGCGAGCGGCGTTCATCCTACCTCACCCAGCGTTCTGCCATTATGGTCCGATTCGATTTTGCCCTTCTTCGCGGAAATCAGCGATCGGGTGCGCCGGCACGGAATGAAGCTGTTCCAGCAGCTTTATCACAGTGGCGCGGCAACCAGTTTCAACGACCCGCTGAAAGCGCCCTGGTCTGTCAGCGCCACCGCCAATCCGCTGGCCAATGTGGTGCCGCTCGCCATGACCAAAGGCATGATCGGCGAGGTCGTCGAATCTTTCGGCAAGGCCGCCCGGCGCGTCCGGGATGGCGGTCTTGATGGCGTCGATATCCACGCTTCATCCGGCTATCTCATTCATGAATTCCTCTCCCCGGCGTTGAACCGGCGTGAAGATGAATATGGCGGTTCATTCGAAAATCGCCTGCGCTTCCTCCGTGAGGTCATCGCCGCAATACGAGCCGAGGTGGGCAACGACATCGCGGTGGGCGTCCGGTTGCCGAACGAGGATTATGTCCCCGGCGGGCTGACGCCGGATATGAATGCCCTGATCGCCGCAGCAGTTGATCCGCTGGTTGATTATGTGTCGCTGCACATGGGCAGCTATTGGCGGTTTCACAAACTGATTGCGCCGGCTGATGATCCGCTCGGCGTCGAGATGCCAGCCAACAGGCCGGTCACCGCCGCCGTTACCGTTCCGACGATCGTCGTCGGCCGGATCATGACTCTTGATCATGCCAGTTCCATCGTTGCCAGTGGTGAAGCCAGCATGGTGTCGATGGTCCGGGCGCTGATCGCAGACCCCGAACTGGTCAACAAGGCCCGTCGGCTGGAGGAAGACCGGATACGTCCCTGTATCGGCACCAACACCGGTTGTGTCGGCCAGTTGATGGCGCGCGGCATGCTGGGTTGTGTCGTCAACGTCGCGGCGGCGCGCGAAGATACGATCCCTTTCGAGCCTGTCGACAAGGCTGGTGTGCGCAAGAAAATCCTGGTCGCAGGGGGCGGCCCCGCCGGGCTTGAGGCCGCACGCACCGCCGCACTGCGCGGCTATGATGTGGAACTTCACGAGGCAGGCCAGCGCCTTGGCGGACAGGTTGCCATGGCGGCGTCCGCCCCCCATCGCGCCGACGTCGGACAGATTGTTCGCTGGCTCGAAAACGAGCTGGAATTGCTTGGTGTAGCGGTGCATCTCAATTCGCCGGTCGATGCCGACAAGGTTATGGAAAGCGGGGCCGACGAGGTCATCATCGCGACCGGGTCGACGCCGCGCGATGACGGCTTTCAACTCAGCACGCCTTCCGCACCCCTTAAGGGACATGATCTGCCGCATGTCTATAATAGCTGGGAATTGTTCGGAGTCGGACGCAGGCCTGAACTGAACGGACCGGCGCTGATCTATGACGATAGCGGTACGTTCGAGGCGATCTCGGCTGCCGACATGTTGCTCGCCGCCGGTCTCGAGGTGACATTCGTATCGCGTTTTGAAAAGCTGGGCGAACGAGTGCCTTTCCCGCCGGTAACCGTGGGTGCCGCGCGCGAGCGGCTTATGTCCGGCAAATTACAGTTCCTTGGCGGTCATTATCTCGAGAAAATCAGCCGCGATTCGGTCGAGGCGGGTGTGCTTTATTCCAGCCGCCGGACACATATCCCGGCCAGAACGGTTGTGCTGGTGACGATGAATGACCCCAATCGTTTGCTCGCGGATGAGCTGACCGCGCGCGGTATCGGCCACCACTGCATCGGCGATGTGCTTGGCAGAAGCGACATCATGAGCGCCATTCATGGCGCAGCGACGCTGATGCGAAACCTCTGAGCGGATCTGCCTGCCTGTTGGCCTTGCGGTTCAATTCCGGCAACTGAACGTCAGGTCTGCCGGGGCAGGATCGCCCGTACGAATCGAAAGGCTCCAATAAAACAGGCGATCTTTGCAAACAATCATGTTTATACAGGGTCATGGACCAACAATCCCTGGCAATCGCCTTGATCGGCATCCTCGGAATTGGCGCGCAATGGCTGGCGTGGCGCACCGGCTGGCCCAGTATCGCGCTGCTGCTGTTTGCCGGGGTCATCGCCGGACCGGTGACCGGTCTTGTCCACCCTGAGGAGATATTCGGCGATCTGCTTGAACCGGCGGTGGCTATTGCAGTTGGCATCATCCTGTTCGAGGGCGGGCTCAGTCTGAATTTCCGCGAACTCCGGGAAACCGGAGGGGCCGTCACCCGCCTGGCGGTGCTGGGTATTCCGATCGGCTGGGGGCTCGGCTCGGTGGCGCTTTATTATATCGCCGGACTGGTATGGCCGGTCGCCATATTGTTTGCCGGCATTCTCGTCGTCACCGGTCCGACGGTTGTGATCCCCCTGCTCAGGCAAAGCAATATCGCGGCGCGTCCACGCGCCATCCTGAAATGGGAAGCCATCGTCAACGACCCTTTCGGCGCGTTGCTGGCTGTCGTCACCTATGAATATCTGCGCCGCTCAAGTCTCGGCGCGTCTATTATGGATGTCGTGCTCGAACTCGTTATCGCAGCGCTTGTCGCGGCGCTCACCGGTTATGCCGTGGCCCGTGCGCTGGCCTGGCTATTGCCGCGCGGCTACATTCCGGAGTTTCTGAAAGCGCCCGTCCTGCTGGTGGCGGTGATTGGCACGCTGGTGTTGTCCAATTCCATCCAGCAGGAAACCGGCCTGTTGGCCGTGACGATCATGGGGATTGCGCTCGCCAATATGCGTAGCGACAGTCTGCGCGCGCTGCATCCCTTCAAGGAAAATATCACCATATTGCTGGTGTCGGGTGTGTTCATTCTGTTGTCCGCCTCGCTCGATTTTCATGCCGTGCGCCAGTTCGAATTCCGCTTTCTCGCCTTTCTGCTTGCCCTGCTGTTCCTTGTTCGCCCGGCGACGGTGCTGCTCAGCCTGGCGTTCAGCCGCATCCCGTGGAACGAACGCCTCTTTATTGCCTGGGTAGCCCCCCGTGGCATCGTCGCCGTCGCCATTTCGGGGTTATTCGCACTGCGCCTGAACGAGCTTGGCTATAATGACGGCGGACTGCTGATTACGCTGTCCTTCAGCGTAGCGATCGCCACCATCATCGCCCATGGTTTCACCATCCGGCCGGTCTCCCGCTGGCTTGGCGTCGCCGGCGCGAAGCAACAGGGGCTGCTGATCGTCGGCTGTACGCCATGGAGCCTGTCGCTGGCCGAGCATTTCCAGAAGCTCGATGTCCCTGTTACCATCAGCGATGGCAGTTACCAGCGACTGAGCGATGCGCGGCAGCGGGGGATCCCCGCCTATCATGGCGAAATCCTGGCCGAAGCGACCGAACACCGGCTGGATTTGCGGCAGTTTCAGGCGCTGGTCGCCACCACCGACAACGAAGCCTATAACGCACTGGTATGTATCGAGTTTGCTCCGACTGTCGGTCAGGACAATGTCTATCAGCTGGGGGGCGAGCCGGAAGACGACCGGCACAGCCTGTCCAGATCCCTGAAGGGCCGGGCGCTGTTCAAATCCGGCATCGGGGTAGAGGAAATCGAGCAGCGCGAAGAAGCTGGCTGGACATTCCGCAAAACGCCGATCACCGAACAGTTCGACTTCGACGCAGCGAAGGAAATTCTCCCCGACGAAGCTGATTTGCTGGCGGTACTGCGCAAAAATGGCACGCTGCGCTTTTTCACCCACGCCACGCGGCCCACGCCCGAACCCGGCGATACGGTGATTTCCTACGCGCCCCCGGAAACGCCGACAGTGCCTGCGCGAAAGCAAAAGGAGGGAAAGGCCGCATGATGACCCGCAAGAACGGATATGTTCCGATCCCGGTCGCAGCGCTCCCGGCCCTGTTCCTGTTGATTTTCGGTTGCAATCAGCAGCCCGACGCGACGCCATCCGCGGAGAGCGACCCGGCGCCCAGGACAACTTCGACGCAAGAGACGGAAACCGCCAGCCGGCCAGCCCCCCTGTCGGGTGTTTCGATCCTGCGGCCATCTATTGCGCCCCCGGAAACGGCGGAGCCACCGCCGCCTCCGGAACCCATGACCGCAACCATTTTATTTGCCGAGGCTGGCACCGAACTGGATGATGCCGCCCGCGCCGCACTTGATGGTTTGATGCAAAAGCCGGAAATGCAGGCGGGCGGCGCAATTATCCTGCGTGGCCATACCGATTCCATCGGCGGCGATCGGGAAAACCTGCGTATTTCTTCGGCGCGCGCCGAAGCTGTCGCCGATTATCTCGTCTCGAAAGGCGTGGACGAAGGGCGTATCACCATCATCGCGCTGGGGGAACGGCGGCCTGTCGCGCCCGACGCGCATCTGGACGGAACCGACAACGCACAAGGGCGTGCGCGGAACCGGCGCGTGGAAATAGAGGTCGCGCCTGTCCCCCTTTTCCGTGCAGATGATCCGCCAGTGGCTGTTGTCACCGTGCCCGCACAAGGTGATTGATCCCGACGATCACCGCCAAGTGTCCGAACCTGTGTTCGATTATGGCGCAAGGCAAGTCAGTATCGACCGCAATTCCGCATCGCGGGACCGTGGAGGTACGGCTTCGAAAAATTTCCGGAAGGCATGGTCGGCCTGGCCAATCAGCATCGACAGACCATCGATGGTCGTGAGTCCATGACGACGGGCGGCCTGCAACAGGCCGGTCGACAGCGGCGCATAGACCAGATCATACACCGCGCATTCGGAGCGCAAGGGAGACAGATCGACGTCCAGGGCCGGTTTTCCCTGCATGCCGAGTGACGTGGCATTGACCAGCAGGCAGCAATCTCCGGGCAGACTACTGGCGAAATCCTGCACTTTTCCGCTGATGCCGGCCTGCTCCAGCAATTCCTCCCCCGCGTACATATTGCGCACGACGAGCGTGACAGAGGCGATCTGGCGCTGACGTAGTCCGGCGAGCACCGCGCGGGCGGCTCCTCCGGCACCGAGAACGACCGCATGCTCCCCTTCGAGATTTTTCGCCGCGAGCGGCTCTAGGAAACCGGCGACATCGGTATTCGCCCCGACGAGACCGTTTTCCCTGACGACAACGGTATTGACGGCGCCGATTTCCCGAGCGGCGGGTTCGATGTGGTCGAGATATTCCATCACGGCGATTTTATGCGGCACAGTGACATTCACGCCGCGAAGGCCCAGCGACGGCAATGCAAGAATCGCCTGGCCAAGGGATTCCGGCGTTACGGCGAAGCGGCTGTAATCACCGTCCATCTTCAGCGCCGATAGCCAGAAACGATGAATCAGCGGCGACTTCGACTGGGCAACGGGCCAGCCCATGACTCCGGCGACGGCAGGCAGGGGGCGGTTCATATCAACATTTCTCCGGATTCGCGCAGCCAGCCCAATACAGCCAGCAAGGGCAAGCCACGTACGACGAACTGATCGCCGTCGATGCGTGTAAACAATTGTGCGCCCAGCCCTTCGACGTGATAGCCGCCGGCGGAACCAAAAATGGCGTCTCCACTCGCGGCGATATAGGATTCGAGCCATGCGTCGGAAAAATTACGCACCGCCAGCCGTGCATCTTCAACATGCCGCCAGACCGGCTGGCCGTCGCGCGCGATCACGGCAGCGGAAACCAGCCGGTGTTCGCGCCCGCGCATCGCCTGCAATTGCGCCCGGAGATTTTCCACCGTTCCCGGCTTGTCGAAATATTCCCGCGCCGACAGCGCCATCATCGAATCCGACCCCAGCACCCAGCGATCACGGTGGCTTTGCGATACTTTCACTGCCTTCATTTCCGCGAGCCGATCGGCGATTTCGCGCACCGGTCGACCGGCCAGCGCTTCTTTCACCGCTTCCTCATCGACGCGCGGCGCGACGGATTCGAAGCCGACGCCGGCGGCGCGCAGCATCGCCATGCGCGACTGGCTGGTGGAAGCAAGCAATAACATCAGCGTGCGGCCCTCAAGGTTAGCAGGTGGATGACGGCGGCAGCCGTTTCCTCGATGGAACGGCGGGTTACGTCGATGATCGGCCAGCCACGATCAGCGAACAGCCGCCGCGCCCGGGAGAGTTCCGATGCGACCCCGACGGGATCGACATAATGGGCATCGAACATCGGCGCCATGGATTCGCGCGCCATCCCCATCACACGATTGCGCCGGATCGCCACCAGCCGGTCGGGCGAGACGGTCAGGCCGACAATCAGCGGATGGTCAAGCGTGTCGAATTCCGGCGGCAACGGCCGGTTTGGCACCAGCGGCATATTGGCGATCTTGTAACCGCGATTGGCGAGATAAATGGAGGTGGGCGTTTTCGAACTTCGCGACACACCAACGAGAATCGCATCCGCCTCATTCCATTCGTGCGCGCCCACGCCATCATCATGCTCGATGGTGTAGGTGATGGCCCTGATACGATCGAAATAGGCTTCATCCAGCACATGCTGGCGGCCCGGGCGGGCGTGGGCACGACGACCAAGCGCGCGTTGCAGGCCTTCGATCACCGGGTCGAGCACAGCAATCAGGGGGAGACCGAGTGCGGCGCAGCGCGCTTCCAGCCGGGCGCGAACCGCCGGAGCCACCAAAGTGTAGAGAATCAGCCCTGGCCGGCGGGCAATTTCATCGACCACGCGGTCGAGATGGCCTTCGGAACGCACCATCGGCCAGAAATGTTTGACCGTGTCGACGTTCTCGAACTGCGCAAGTCCTGCCTTGACGAGCGATTCGAGTGTCTCGCCGGTCGAGTCGGATACGAGATGGAGATGAATGGGCTGCACGCGGCTGTGGATAACCTGGAGGATAATCAAGGGCAAAGGCATTGGAGAGTCGCGATGAAATATCGCGGTCAGGACTTCCGCGCCGGTGCTGCACTGCGATAAAGCGCCTTAATCCCACTGTGGACAAAGATTTTGCCTGATCAAACCAATGCGGGAGAGTCCAGAATTCGTGGATGATTCAAGCGGTTTGTCACAGGGATGAAATGTGGAGAGACCTGTGGATAAAATTTGATCCACATTATCCCGCAGACCACTACCACCACCAGATTCCTTAAAATAAAGATGTATTGTAGAGGGCTGGCCCTCATCGGGCTTCCGCTCTACACGAAACGCATGACTGCTCCGTTTCTCCGTGTGCTGGCCGGTGAGGTCTGCACTCCGCCGCCGATCTGGCTGATGCGGCAAGCTGGCCGTTATTTGCCGGAATATCGCGCCTTGCGTACGCAAAAGGGCGGTTTTCTGGAATTGCTCTACGACAGCGATGCTGCGGCCGAAGTCACGCTGCAGCCGATCCGCCGTTTTGGCTTCGATGCCGCAATCCTGTTTTCCGATATTCTGGTAACGCCACAGGCATTGGGGCAAAATTTGCGCTTTACCGCCGGAGAGGGCCCGGAGTTGTCTCCGCCACTGGCCCAGGCACGGCTGGAAGATCTGCATTCCGATCCGGAAATATTGAAGCCGATTTACGACACGGTGCGCAAGGTGCGGGCCGCGCTGCCACAGAATGTCGGGCTGATCGGCTTCGCAGGCGCACCATGGACGGTGGCGACCTATATGGTCGCTGGCGCGGGTAGCCGGGATCTCGCCGCCGCGCGGTTGATGGCCCACACGGAACCGGGGCGCTTCGCCGAACTGATCGCTGCGATCACCACTGTCACCATCGATTATTTGCGCCGGCAAGCCGATGCGGGCGCGCAGGCGCTGATGCTGTTCGATAGCTGGTCCGGGCCGCTATCGGCCAGTCAGTTCGAACGTCAGGTGATTGCACCTACAGCGAAAATTGTAGCAGCCCTGCGCGAAAGCCACACCGATGTGCCGTTCATCGGTTTTCCACGCGGCGGAGGCGTCAGGCTTCCAGCCTATGCGAGAGAAACCGGTGTAACGGCGCTGGCGCTGGATGAAAGCATCCCGGCATTATGGGCGGCGCAACATTTGCCGGATCATTTGCCGCTGCAAGGCAATATTGACCCGCTGGCGCTGCTTGCCGGTGGCGATGCGTTACGTTCGGCCGTGCGTGAAGTGAAGGATGCATTTGCCGGTCGGCCACATATCTTCAATCTGGGGCATGGGATTATCAAGGAAACGCCGATATCGCATGTCGAGGAACTGGTGCGGCTGGTGCGCACCTGATTTGTACAGGATATCGCGATGAACTTTGCAGTAAACTGGCTTGGTGCAGATTATAATATCGTCAAGGCATTGCATGTCGTGGCGACCTTCTTCTGGATTGCGGGCCTGTTTATCCTTCCGCGCTATCTGGTTTTTCAGGCGGAAACCAATGTAGGGACTGCCGAAGACCGGCAATGGATCACGAGGATCGCACGCTTGCGCCGCATCATCCTCACCCCGTCGATGGCGGTGGTCTGGCTGTTGGGTCTGGGCGTAGCGTTCAGCTACGGACTGGCGGGAAACGGCTGGATTCATGCCAAAATCACGCTCGCCGTGCTCCTCACTGGCTATCAGGGCTGGATGTCATCGATTTCGCGGCGGATGGCGCGCGGCGGACGCCCCATGTCGTCGCGCAAATTGCGGCTGTGGAATGAGGTGCCGGCGCTGTTTACCATTTTGTTCGTATTTCTGGCGATCCTGAAACCATTCTAGGGAAAGATGCCTCTGGCGGGCAGGGGGCTTATCCCCTGCCCGCCAGAGGTGTACTTTTCTTCTCCCCCGAATACTCTCCGCGGGTTGACATCCACGGCGGTCACAATTAGGCGGCGTGGAAACGACACCCCGTCCTGGCAGTGTCCTGATTGTCTCGGGCTGTACGCCGACGAATACAGTTCCGGCCCTGTCTCTTCCCGATTTCCCAGAGTATCCTATGCATCTTCTTGATCTGAAAAAGAAAACCCCCGCTGAACTTGTGGCTATGGCCGAAGAACTCGGGGTGGAACAGGCATCGACCTTGCGCAAACAGGATTTGCTGTTTGGCATCCTGAAGGCGTTGGCCGACAGTGATGAGGAGATTATCGGATCCGGCACCATTGAAGTATTGTCGGACGGGTTTGGTTTTTTACGGTCTGCGGATGCCAGTTATCTGGCCGGTCCGGATGACATTTATGTGCCGCCCTCGATGGTGCGGCGTTTCGGTATTCGCACCGGCGACACCATAGAAGGTGAAATTCGCGCGCCGAAGGATGGTGAGCGTTATTTCAGTCTGGTGAAATTGAGCCGGGTCAACTTCGACGAGCCGGAGGTGCTGCGTCATCGCGTCAACTTTGACAATCTGACGCCGCTGTACCCGGATGAAAAGCTGCGTCTCGACAGCTATGATCCGACGGTCAAGGACAAGTCGGCCCGGGTCATCGATATTATTGCACCGCAAGGCAAGGGGCAGCGGGCGCTGATCGTTGCGCCGCCGCGCGTCGGTAAAACCGTATTGCTGCAGAATATTGCGAAAGCGATCTCGGCCAATAATCCGGAAGTCTATCTGATCGTTTTGCTCATCGATGAGCGGCCCGAGGAAGTGACCGACATGCAGCGCTCGGTGCAGGGAGAGGTGATTTCCTCCACCTTCGACGAGCCTGCGGCCCGTCATGTGCAGGTAGCTGAAATGGTGATCGAAAAGGCCAAGCGTCTCGTCGAGCACAAGCACGATGTCGTGATTCTGCTGGATTCGATTACCCGGCTGGCGCGCGCCTATAACTCGGTCGTTCCGTCTTCGGGCAAGGTGTTGTCGGGCGGGGTGGACGCCAACGCGCTGCAGCGCCCCAAGCGTTTCTTTGGGGCAGCCCGCAACATTGAGGAAGGCGGCTCGTTGTCGATCATTGCGACGGCGCTGATCGATACCGGCAGCCGGATGGATGAACTGATCTTTGAAGAGTTCAAGGGTACGGGTAACAGCGAAATCGTTCTCGATCGCAAGGTCGCCGACAAGCGCATCTTCCCCGCTATCGATGTCGGCAAGTCCGGCACGCGCAAGGAAGAGCTGCTGGTGGACAAGGCCATCCTGTCGAAGATGTGGGTGCTGCGCCGGATCCTCATGCAGATGGGTACCGTGGATGCGATGGAATTCCTGCTCGACAAAATGAAGGATTCCAAATCCAACGAAGATTTCTATGCCAGCATGAACCAGTAAGGCATTTGTCCCTTTGCGGCGGGCATAAACTGTCTTATTTAAGGGGATGATTGAGGGAGAGCGCTAAATTTGCTATCCTTCGCTCCCTAACCGATACGTTTTACGCAACAATCAGGAGAGACGACCATACGACCGCCGATGAGACGCCCCATGGGACCACCGCCGATGACCGGTCCACGCTATAATGAATGGATTAACGTGCCAAAAGTGCGCGTGATCGATGAAAATGGCGAGAATATCGGTGTGATGTACACGCGCGAGGCTGTCGCGCAGGCCCAGGAGATCGGGCTCGATCTGGTCGAGGTTTCTCCCAACGCTGATCCGCCGGTGTGCAAATATCTGGATGTCGGCCGTTTCAAATATGAAACGCAGAAAAAAGCCGCAGCCCAGCGCAAGACCCAGAAGGTGCAGGAGATCAAGGAGATCAAAATGCGCCCGAACATCGACGATCATGATTATGAGACGAAGATGAAATCGGTGAAGAAATTCATCGAGGAAGGCGATAAGGTAAAACTGACCTTGCGTTTTCGTGGCCGTGAACTGGCTCATGGCCAGATTGGTCTGAAATTGCTGGAACGTGTGCGGGATGATTCCGCCGATTACGCGAAGGTAGAGCAATTGCCGCGCATGGAAGGCCGGCAGATGCTGATGATCATGGCCCCCAAACCAGCCTGACCATAAGCGGGGAAGTGCGGTTCGGGCGCACTTCCCCTTTATATTATGCCGCGAGCGCCGAACGGTTACGCTTGACCATTAACTTGTTCAGCGCATTCACATAAGCGCGGGCGGACGCCACCAGCGTATCATTATGCGCGCCCGTGCCCCGCGCGGAGCGGCCATTTTCCGACAGAACCACCGACACGTCCGCCTGTGCATCGGTTCCGGCGGTCACCGCCGACACCTGATACAGCGCCAGGCTTGCATCCTCGTGGGGAACCAGCTTGCGGATCGCCGAGAATAATGCATCGACGGGGCCATTGCCGCGACTCGTCGCGGTCATTTCCGTGCCATCGACCGACAGGGTCAGGATGGCCCGCTGCGGTCCGTTGGAACCGCAATAGACTTCCACTTCGACTACCCTGATCCGGTCATGACCGCGCAGCACCTCATCATCGACCAGCGCAACAACATCCTCGTCGAAGACCTGCTTCTTGGCGTCGGCCAGTTCCTTGAAGCGCACAAACGCATCCTGGAATTCATTGTCGGACAAGGTGTAACCCAATTGCGCCAGCTTGTCCTTGAAGGCTGCGCGCCCGCTGTGCTTGCCCAAAACCAGCGCGCTGTGCGATTGTCCGACCGATTCCGGCGTCATGATTTCGTAGGTGGAGCTGTCTTTCAGCATCCCGTCCTGGTGAATCCCGCTTTCGTGGGCGAAGGCGTTGGCGCCAACGATGGCCTTGTTGGGCTGTACATGCATGCCGGTGATAGCGGAAACCAGCCGGCTGGAGCGGGTGATCTCGGTCGACACGATGCCGGTACGGTAGGGCAGGACATCGTTGCGCACTTTTACGGCCATGGCGATTTCCTCAACCGCGGCATTGCCGGCGCGTTCGCCAATACCGTTGACGGTCGCCTCCACCTGACGCGCACCCGACATGACTGCCGCCAGCGTATTGGCGACGGCCAGGCCCAGATCATTATGACAATGGGTGGAAAATACCGCCTTGTCGGCGTCGGGCACCCGGCCAATGATATCGCGGAACATCGCCCCGTAGGTTTCGGGCGTCGCATACCCCACGGTATCGGGCAGGTTGATGGTGCGCGCACCGGCGCGGATAGCGGTTTCGACCGCCCGGGCCAGGAAATCCGGGTCCGTGCGGGTTGCGTCTTCCGCCGACCACTCGACATCGCCGACCAGATTGACCGCCAGCGTCACGCTATCGCGGATGGATTCCAGCACTTCTTCGGGAGATTTGTTCAGCTTCACCCGCATATGCAGGGGTGATGTGGCGATAAAGGTATGGATGCGCGGATTTCTGGCGGGTTTCAACGCCGCCGCAGCCCGTTCGATATCGGCGCGCGCGGCGCGCGCCAGGCTGGTGATAACAGCTTTTTCGGCCTGTTTGGCGACGGCTTCCACCGCTTCGAAATCCCCATCGGATGCAATGGCAAAACCGGCTTCGATGATATCGACGCCCAGCGCTTCCAGCTGCGCCGCCACCCGCAATTTCTCCTCGAGATTCATCGAGCAGCCCGGGGATTGCTCTCCGTCGCGCAAGGTGGTGTCGAAAATCAGGATGCGGTCGCTCATGGATGCCTCGTTTTCGTCCGGCGGCAGGATATCATGGCCGCCATGGTGTCAATGCGCCATGCAAGGATGGCGGTGTGCAGAAACCCCTGGACTGTGCCTTGAAATCAGGACTGCATAACTGGCAGCCGCACGTCTTCCGGTCACGCCCAGGGGCGTGTAAGTCGCAGAAGGTGCAGGCGCGATGCGTCGATCATAATGAGGAACATATCATTGGCCTGTTGCCCTTGTCAAAGGCGGCGCTCAAAAAAAGACCCGGCCATGTCGATTGTCAATCGGGCTTCCGATCCGTAAGGGGGCTGGCAACATATGGTAAAATCCTGACACAAACGACCTGCGGCGGACCATGGCAACGATTGTAATGAAATTTGGCGGCACCTCGATGGCGGGGCTGGACCGTATTCGCAATGTGGCGGCACGGGTGAAACGGGAAGTGGATGCGGGCAACCGCGTAGCCGTGGTGGTGTCGGCCATGGCCGGCGAGACGGACCGGCTGGTCGGATTATGCCGGGAAGCCGCACCGATGGCTGATCTCGCCGAATATGACTCAATCGTGGCGACCGGGGAACAGGTAAGCAGCGGGCTTCTCGCCATCAGCCTGCAGGCGCTGGGCCTGCCGGCGCGCTCCTGGCTCGGCTGGCAATTGCCGATTCGCACCTCCGCCGGCCATTCCAAGGCGCGGATCGAGACGGTGGACGCGGAAGCGGTCAGCGCAGCCCTGGCGGCAGGTGAAGTCGCCGTTATCCCCGGTTTTCAGGGCGTCGGCACGGATGGCCGGGTCACGACGCTTGGCCGGGGTGGTTCGGATACATCGGCGGTGGCGATGGCGGCGGCGCTGAAGGCCGACCGTTGCGATATCTATACGGATGTCGATGGTGTTTATACCACCGATCCGCGTATCGTGTCGCGGGCGCGTAAACTGTCGCGCATCACCTACGAGGAAATGCTGGAACTGGCCAGCGTCGGTGCCAAAGTGCTGCAAAGCCGCTCGGTCGAACTGGCGATGAAGGAAAAAGTGCCGGTGCAGGTGTTGTCCAGCCTGGTGGACAAGCCCGGAACGCTGGTTGTGGATGAGGATCAGATTGTGGAACAGGAACTGATTGCCGGCGTTGCCTATGACCGCAACGAAGCCAAGGTCACCATTGTCAGCGTGCCTGACCGGCCTGGCGTTGTGGCTGGCATTTTCGGCCCGCTGGCCGACGCCAATATCAATGTCGATATGATCGTGCAGAATATCGCCAGCGACGGACGGACGACGGACGTCACCTTCACCGTGCCGCGTACGGAACTGGCGCGGGCGAGGTCGGTGCTTGAATCGCATGCGTCGGAAATCGGTTATGCGCGGATCGACACCAACGATCAGGTGGTGAAGATCTCGGTGGTCGGCGTGGGTATGCGCAGCCATGCAGGCGTTGCCGTGACCATGTTCCGCACGCTCGCCGAGCGCAGCATCAATATCCTCGCTATCACCACCTCGGAAATCAAGGTTTCCGTCCTGATTTCCGAGGAATATCTGGAACTTGCGGTGCGCGTGTTGCACACAGCCTTCGGGCTCGACGCAGAGGCCGCATGAGCGCGCCGCCGGAGACTCCCCTGCTCGACCGGTTGACGGCGCGCGGACGCGCATTTCTGGGCACCCGCCATGCGGTATTGGGCGGTGCGATGACCTGGGTTTCCGAGCGGCATCTGGTGGCGGCCATATCGGAGGCCGGCGGTTTTGGTGTGCTGGCCTGCGGTGCGATGACCCCGGATTTGCTCGCCGCCGAAATTGCCGCAACACGCGAACGCACCCATAAGCCCTTCGGCGTCAATCTGATCACCATGCACCCGCAACTGATGGACTTGATTGCGGTATGCCGTGAAGGCGGGGTGGGCCATGTCGTACTGGCGGGTGGCTTGCCGCCAGCGCCGGCGATTGCCGCCATCCGGGAATTTGCGCGGGTCATTGCCTTTCCGCCCAGCCTTGCCTTCGCCAGAAAATTGCTGCGTTCGGGTGTCGACGCGCTCGTCATCGAAGGATCGGAAGCCGGCGGCCATGTCGGACCGGTCAGCCTGTCGGTACTGGCGCAGGAAATTTTGCCGCAGCTTCCCGAAGCCGTAATTTTCGCGGCGGGCGGCATTGCGCGGGGTGAAACCATGGCGGCGCTTGTCGACATGGGCGCATCCGGCGTGCAGATCGGCACGAGGCTGGTAACCGCAACCGAATCCATCGCCCACCCGAATTTCAAGCGCGCCTTTCTGCGCGCCTCGGCCCGGGACGCTGTCACGTCGGTGCAATTTGATCCGCGCCTGCCGGTTATTCCGGTACGGGCGTTGAAGAACGCCGGCACCGAAGCCTTTATGAACAAGCAGCGGGAAGTTTCGGCGCGCCTTGCTGCCGGTGAACTGCCGCTGGCCGAAGCGCAGCTGGAAATCGAACATTATTGGGCGGGCGCCCTGCGCCGCGCGGTGATCGACGGAGACGTCGAAACCGGGTCCGTCATGGCCGGCCAGTCTGTCGGTATGGTGACAGCCGAAGAGCCGGTGGCGGATATTATTGGCCGGCTGGTAACGGAGGCCGAAACGGCCCTGGGCCGTCGCCTGGCCCTGGAGCCTGCCGGCTTGTGAGCGCTGTCAGCGGCGCCCGAGAGTTGCTCAGGCGGCTCCATGATGTGATGGCGGCGCGGACGCCAACCCAGGAAAAGCTCGATCAGGTTACAGGGTTGATTGCGTCGGCGCTCGATTCCGAGGTCGCCTCCATCTATCTCGTGCGCGATGGCATGCTGGAACTGTATGCGACGCAAGGGTTGAAGCAGGCAGCGGTCCATATGACGCGGCTGGCGCTGGGCCAGGGGCTCGTCGGCACCATTATGGCAACCGGCCAGACGCTGAATCTGGCGGAAGCGTCTTCCCATCCGGCTTTTGCGTATCGCCCCGAAACCGGTGAAGAACATTTCCACAGTTTCGCGGGCGTGCCCATTGTCCGGCGGGAAGTAACGGTTGGTGTGCTGGCGGTGCAGCACAGCAGGCCGCGCGAATATGAAGATGTCGAGATCGAGGCGCTGCAGACGGTCGCCATGGTGCTTGCGGAGCTTATTGCCGCTGCCGGATTGATCAATGAACAGTCTGCATCGGGAATTGGCCAGCCGCCACGGGACCCGGGACCGCAGCGCATCCCCGGGCTGAAACTGGTGGACGGCATGGCGCGCGGCCTGGCTGTATTTCACCAGCCGCGCGTTGTCATCACATCGACGGTCGCTGACGATGTGGAGGCCGAGCATCGCCGGCTTGCGGATGCGTTCCAGCGCATGCGCGAGGAAATCGACGCGATGGTTTCCCGTGCCGAGTTCGCCGGCGCCGGCGACCATGACGATGTTCTCGAAACCTACAAAATGTTCGCGTTCGACGACGGCTGGGCACGGCGGATTACCGCTGGCATTGACAGCGGCCTGACGGCGGAAGCTGCGATCGAGGCGGTATCCCAGGCGCAACGTATCCGTTTTGCATCCGCCGCCGACCCCTATTTGCGCGAACGGTTGCATGACCTCGAGGATATGTCGAACCGCCTGTTGCGGATCGTATCCGGCCAGTATCTGACGGCGGCGCAACGGGGCCTGCGCGAGGATTCAATATTGATCGCGCGCAATCTCGGTCCTGCCGAACTGCTGGAATATGACCGGCAGTATCTGAAGGGCGTGGCGCTGGAGGAAGGGTCGCTTACGGCCCATGTCACCATCATAGCCCGTGCCATTGGCGTTCCCATGCTGGGGCGGATCCGCGATTTGCGCAAACAGGTGTCGGAAGGCGATCCGCTGTTGCTCGATAGCGGCAACAGCACATTGTTCGTACGCCCGCCGAAGACGGTGATCGACACGTTCAACGCCCAGACAGCCCTGCGGGCGAAACGCCAGGCAGAGTTCCTGCGGATCCGCGATCTGCCGGCGGAAACGCGCGACGGAACGCGCATTCAGTTGATGATGAACGCCGGATTGCGCACGGACCTGCCCGGTCTGGATATGACGAACGCCGATGGCATCGGGCTGTTTCGCACCGAATTCCAGTTTCTGGTGTCGGCAACGCTGCCGCGCAAGGGCCGGCAAATCGGCTTGTACCGGGATGTGCTGGAAGCGGCGGGCGACCGGCCGGTGATATTCCGTACGGTCGATATCGGCGGGGATAAAATGGTGCCCTACGTCGAGGGCCGGATCGGGCGTGAAGAGAATCCCGCGATGGGCTGGCGAGCCTTGCGGCTGGCGCTGGCGCGACCGGGCCTGCTCGATTCGCAGGTACGCGCCCTGCTGGAAGCCGGAGCCGGGCGCACGATTAATCTCATGTTCCCGATGGTGGCCGAACCATGGGAATTCGAGGCGGCCCGCACCATCGTCGAAAATCGCCGCCGGAAGCTTTTGGAAGCCGGCATCCCGCACGCCTCCCATGTGCGCTATGGCGCCATGCTGGAAGTGCCGGCGCTGGCGCTGGTGCTGGACGAATTACTGCCACGTCTTGATTTTCTGTCGGTCGGGACCAACGATCTGACGCAATTCCTGCTGGCAGCGGATCGTGGCAATCCGCAACTGGCGGACCGTTACGACTGGCTTTCGCGTGGCGTGCTACGCTTTCTGAAGAATATCGTCGATGAATGTCGGGCCTCCGCTGTACCACTCAGCGTGTGCGGGGAGATGGGCGGGCGTCCGCTCGAAGCATTGGGACTGCTGGCGCTGGGGGTTGAAAGGCTGTCGATCAGCCCTGCAGGGATCGGCCCGGTAAAGGCGATGGTCCGCTCCACCAGTCTGGCTCCTGTGCGTGAGCAGATGACAAAATGGCTGGCGACGCCATTCATCAATATCCGCACCGAACTGGAACTGTTCGCCCGTTCCCGGGGGATTGTGCTGGAATAGGCGCGTTCGTCAGCGCAGGTGGGACATCCAGCGTTGTGCGCGGTTGATTACCCGTTGCGATAGCGGCAGTTGCACGTCAGGCGTCCCGGCGCGCGGCTGGAATAACGTGGTGTGACGGGTGATGCGTGCGGTGCGTGGCGCAGTATAATAATAAAGTGCGATCGACCGGCGATACACATTTTCCGGACAGGCAAGCGGTTCCGGGTGGCCATGGTAGCTGGTGGTGTCGGTATTGAAAATGACCGCGCGCCCGATCACCGGGGCGACGGACTTCTGGCAGGCTTTCATGTCCCGGTCCCACAATTCCAGTTCGCCGCCCCAATCCGGTTCCCAGTTTTCATTGAGGAACAGGATAAGGTTCAGGCGGCGCATGATGTGCGTGCGCGGATGCACATTGAAATCGGCATGGATGCTGAGATGCCCGCCTCGCGCCGTTTCATGCAGTCCGCCGCCGGCGTAATGTGCATCGCTGATCAACCCGTCAATGCCGGTGAGCCTTTCCAGAAACTTCAGAAAAGCGAGAGAGTTCAGGGCATTGAGGAGATCATGGGTATAGGCGCTGCGAATCTGTGCATGCGTGTAGCCTGTTTTCAGGCGGGAATAATGATCCGAGAATTTCCCGACTTCCCGTTGCGGGAACTCCGCCAACACCTGGCGGAGGATATCCAGATCGAGGAAATGATCGAGAACAATATGGGGGAAAGGCCGGGTTTCCTTATAACTCCTGTGTAATCTATCGCCCTTTTGCTCACATTCCGCCCGGTCAAAGGTAAAAAAGCCGTTGCTACGGCTTACAGACAGCACAGGTGCAGGATCAGGTTCGGCAGGAGAAACGGCTGAACGCATGCTTTTTCCCTCGAATTTGACCGATCATTTCATCCCGGTCCGATTTGGCGCAAATATAACCGTGCGCGGCGAGTCCGGGAAGAGGGTTGAGAGAATGAAACAGCGTAAATTCATGCCAGGTTCATATGAATTATTTGAAAAATAATGATATTATCGTCCATTTTCAGGAAATTTTTCTCACGACTCATTAGGACTTCGTGCCTGATATTCCTGAAGTTTGGATAATATCGATTAATTACTATGTGGCAAAATCTCCCGTTGTTGAATTGCAGTCGGGGACAGGAGGCCCTACATTGGGCTTTCAGGAAAGGTCTTTTGATGTCCGACGGAAACCGCAAACCGCCCTCCCCGCTCGTCCGCAATCTGTTGATGTGGGCCGGTATATTGCTGGCGCTGGTTTTGCTTGTGCAATTGTTTCAGGGGCCATCCGGCGCGGATCGTGCCGCGGGCCAGGAAGTCGCCTATTCGGATTTTCTCCGCAAGGTGGAGGAGGGCCAGGTGAAGGAGGTGGCCATCGCAGGCCGCCAGATCACCGGCAAACTCTCCAACGAGGAGGTGTTCCGCACCTATAACCCAGGCGATGCGCAACTGGTGGAACGGCTGCGCCAGCGCAACGTCCGATTCGATGCCGTGCCGGAAGAGCGCCCGTCGCTGTTCCAGAGCGTGCTGGTTGGCGCGCTCCCGTTTCTCATCATGATCGGTATCTGGATCTTCTTCATGCGCCAGATGCAGAACGGTCAGGGCCGGGGGGCGATGGGCTTCGGCAAATCGCGCGCGCGCATGCTGACGGAAAAGGATGGCCGCGTTACTTTCGATGATGTGGCCGGCATTGATGAAGCCCGCGAGGAATTGCAGGAAATCGTCGACTTCCTGAAAGATCCGTCGAAATTCCATCGTCTTGGCGGCAAGATTCCGAAAGGCGCGCTACTCGTCGGCCCGCCGGGAACCGGCAAGACCTTGCTGGCCCGCGCCATCGCTGGCGAAGCAAATGTGCCATTCTTCACCATTTCCGGCTCGGATTTCGTTGAAATGTTCGTCGGTGTCGGCGCATCGCGGGTGCGCGACATGTTCGAGCAGGCGAAAAAGAACGCGCCCTGCATCATCTTCATTGATGAAATCGATGCCGTTGGCCGCCATCGCGGCGCCGGTCTCGGTGGCGGCAATGACGAGCGCGAGCAGACGCTGAACCAGTTGCTCGTCGAGATGGACGGCTTCGACGCCAATGAAGGCATTATCATCGTCGCAGCGACCAACCGCCCGGATGTGCTTGATCCGGCCCTGTTGCGCCCGGGCCGTTTCGACCGGCAGATCGTTGTTGGCCGTCCGGATATCGAGGGTCGCGTGCGCATCCTGCAGGTGCATATGCGGAAAGTGCCGCTGTCGCCGGATGTCGATACCCGCACCATCGCCCGGGGCACGCCCGGCTTTTCCGGGGCTGATCTCGCCAATCTCGTGAACGAGGCGGCGTTGCTTGCCGCACGGCGCGGACGGCGGCTTGTGGGCATGCAGGAATTCGAAGACGCCAAGGACAAGGTGATGATGGGCGTCGAGCGTAAATCCATGGTGATGACCGAGGATGAGAAAAAGCTCACCGCCTATCATGAGGCCGGCCATGCGGTCGTGTCGCTGCACGAACCGGCGTCCGATCCGATTCACAAGGCGACGATCATCCCGCGTGGTCGCGCGCTCGGCATGGTGATGCGCCTGCCCGAACGCGACAGCTACAGCTTCCACCGCGACAAGATGTACGCGAACCTGTCGGTCGCGATGGGTGGCCGGGTGGCTGAGGAACTCACCTTCGGCCATGACAAGGTGACGTCGGGAGCCTCCGGCGATATCCAGATGGCGACCGATCTGGCGCGCGCCATGGTCACGCAGTGGGGCATGTCGGATGCGCTGGGACCGCTGAAATACAGCGAGAATCAGGAAGAAGTTTTTCTGGGCCATAGCGTGTCCCGCCAGCAGAATATCAGCGAGAACACAGCGGAACTGATCGATTCCGAGATCAAGAAGCTGGTGATGGGCGGTTATGATCGGGCACGGCAAATCCTGACCGGGCATGCCGATCAGCTGGAAGCAGTCGCCCAGGCGTTGCTGGAATATGAAACGCTTTCCGGCGATGAAATTCGCAAGGCCATCGCCGGTGAAACGATCGAACGACCGGACGCCGCGGCCAAATTGCCGCCATTGGGTGCAGGGGGCGTTTCCGGCTTGCCGCAATCCGGACGGCGACGCGGGTTGGGCGGGCCCGCTACGGCCTGATTCCGTAATCCATGGCGGGGGCCGCGGGCCGGAACTATCAGATCCCGGCTCGCCGCGGCTTTCAGTCCGGCAGCTGGCCGCTCAGGCGCAATTTCAGGCGGCGAAGCCGCAATCGTATCACCAGCATCAGAATATCCTTGTCCGCCATGGCGCGCGCCCACGCCAGATAGCGCCCTTCCTGACGCAGCGCACGGGCGGCATTGCTTTTGTGTGTGGCCGAAAAGCTGGTGATGCAGCGGCGGATTTCCCGCCGGGTTGCGGGGTCGGCGCGGGTTTCCAGTTCCTCCATCCGCGCCACCATTGTCGCGACATCGGTGTTGGAACGGGTATGCGGCGATTTCTGACCGCTGAATTCACCAACCTGGGTCGTGTAAACATAATAGCCCTCGGTCAGCACAAGACCCCGGGCGCCGGCGAGGAATATATCGGCATAGTAAAAGAAGTCCTCGCCATAGCGGACATCCTTCCGGTAGCGGATGTTATTCTCCACGAGGAACTCGCGATCGAGCAGCGGCTTCAGCAGGCTGAACTGAAACTTTTCGCGCACGCAATTCGCGAAATAAACGCGGGCGTCGACCACGGTGCGCGGTCCCGACGCATCATAGGCAAGACGGCCTTCGCGGTCGGCCCAGATATCATACAGGATCAGATTATCGGCCAGAAATGCGACGCCGGTCTCATCCATCACCGCAAGCATCCGTTCCAGCCGTTCGGGCTTCCATATGTCGTCGGCGTCCAGCAGCGCGATGCGCTTGCCGGCGGCGGCGTCAATACCGAGGTTGCGCGCCACCGATGGCCCGCCATTGACGGCTGATTCGATCAGGTGGATGCGCGGATCGCTCGCCGCCATCGCCCGGACAACATCGCGGGTTTCATCCTGAGACGCATCATCGACGACGATGATTTCATGCGGCGAAACCGTCTGGCCTTGCGCGCTTTCGATGCTGCGTCTGACGGTTGCGGCGACATTATAGGTCGGGATGATGACGGAAACAGTCATGAACTGGCTCTCCTTTCCCTTGCAGCGCATGGCGGGACGGCGCGCCGGATACATAAATGATTGCAGCGCCGAATAGCCCGGGCCGCAATGCTGCACAAGCGAAATGGGGCTTTCGAACCAGGAACCTCAAGATCGGCACCTGAAATTTTCCGTCTGGCAATTCCGCGCCGCCCATGGTTATAGAACAGCCGGGTCCCCGTAGCTCAGCCGGATAGAGCACAGGTTTCCTGTAATTGGGCATCGGGGATGGAAACGCCCCGATGAATTCGCTCAAATTCGGGGAAAGCTTCGGCGCGTATGCGCCATGCCAATCCCGAGCCAAGCCCGGAGCAATCCGGGAAGGTGTAGAGACTAGACGGGCGACGCCTGTGGCCATGGGAAACCAGGGCTATGGCGAAGGGATAGTCCAGACCACGAACGTCCGTTCGGGCGGCGGTGAAAGCCGAAGTGGGATGAAACCTGGGGCCGCGTGTTCGAATCACGCCGGGGACACCATTTTTCTGCGACGAAACAGGCGGCGCACCTGTTGCTTCCTGGCTTGTAGGCCTTGCAGCGCGCGGCTATTGGAGGCGGCATGACCATTTCGCGCCCCGCGCCCCTGCGTGCTCTCGCCTGTGCTGTTCTTGCGGTTTCGTTGCTGGTGACCGCTGGTTGCGCCAGCAACAAGAACAAGAAGGATGCCGCCTATATCGCGCGCGATGTGGAGACGCTTTACAATCTCGCAAAAGACATGCTGGACAAGGGACAGTATCGCAACGCCGCTGTCATGTTCGATGAGGTGGAGCGCCAGCATCCCTATTCGGTCTGGGCAAGACGCGCCCAGTTGATGTCGGCGTTCAGCTATTATGCGGCGCGGCAATATAATGAAGCGGTGCAGGCGGCACAGCGGTTTCTTTCGCTGCATCCCGGCAATAAAGATGCGTCTTATGCCTATTATATTATCGCCATAAGCTATTATGAGCAGATTGCCGATGTGGCGCGGGATCAGAAGATCACGCAGCAGGCGAAGGACGCGCTCACCGAACTGGTGCGGCGTTACCCGGATACGCCATATGCCGCCGACGCGAAGCTGAAAATCGACCTCGTCAACGATCATCTCGCCGGTAAAGAGATGGACATCGGACGTTTCTATTCGAAGAATCGCCAGTGGATTGCCGCCGCCGCCCGCTATCGCCGGGTGATCGACGACTATCAGACGACGAGCCATACTGCCGAGGCCCTGTATCGCCTGGTCGAGGCCTATCTGGCGCTCGGCATTCCGGAAGAGGCGAAAAAATCCGCCGCCGTACTGGGTGCGAACTATCCCGGCTCGAAATGGTATCAGCGCAGCTACCGGCTGCTGCGGACAAATAACGCAGCCTGATCGCCTTGCTGGCCCACCTCTCGATCCGCGACCTGGTGCTGATCGAGCAGGTCGACCTCGATCTGGCCGCCGGGCTGACCGTGCTGACGGGCGAAACGGGAGCGGGAAAATCCATCCTGCTGGACGGGCTCGGCCTGTCGCTGGGAGACCGGGCCGAAGCGACCATGGTTCGGAAAGGTGCGACCCAGGCAAGTGTCACGGCGGAATTCCGCATCGATCCCATGCATCCGGCGTGCTTGTTTCTCGATGAAAACGCCATTTCCCTTGAGGATCGCGGCCATATCATCGTTCGCCGCATTCTTCGTGCTGATGGCGGCAGCCGCGCCTTCATCAACGATCAGCCGGTGGCGGTGGGCACCTTGCGCATGCTAGGTGCGCTGCTGGTGGAAATTCACGGCCAGCATGACGAACGCGGCCTGCTGAACCCGCGCGGCCATATGGCCTTGCTCGATGTTTATGCAGGTCATGATGCGCTGCTGGCCGATACGGCTGCCGCCTGGCAACGGCTGGCCGATGCCCGTCAGGCATTGGCCGGGGCGGCGGCGCGCGCCGAAGCTGATTCGCGTGACCGTGAATGGCTGGAACATGCGGTAGCGGAACTGCAGGCGCTGAACCCCGAAGCTGGCGAAGAGGCGGAACTCGCGGAGACACGCAGCCGTATGCAAAAGGGCGCGCGGCTGATCGACAGTCTGGGCCAGGTCGAAGAGCTGGTGTCCGGTGCTGATGGCGCCATGTCCGCGCTGCGGCAGGCGGCGCGCTGGCTGGAACGTATCGCCGATGAAGCGCCGGAACTGGCGGCGGCGCTGGAAGCCATCGACCGCGCATTGGTGGAAGGCGACACGATCGAATCCGGGCTGGCGGACGTGCGCGACCGGATGCTGGTGTCGCCGGAGGCGCTGGAACATGCCGAGGCGCGGCTGTTCGAACTGCGTGGCATGGCCCGCAAACACCGGGTGGAAGTGGAGGCGTTGCCGAAACTGGCCGCCGATCTGGCGCAACGGCTGGAAACGATCGCGGATAGCGGTGCGGCGCTGAAGCAACTCGCGCGCGTGGTGCAGGATGCCGCACGGGTGCTCGACGAAACCGCCGCGCGTCTCCGTGAGTCCCGCAAGAATGCTGCTGCCCGGCTGGATGCCGCCGTGAACGCCGAATTGCCGGCGCTGAAGCTGGAGAACGCGCGTTTCCGCACGGATATCCAGCCTGGCGAGCCCATGGTGACAGGCGCGGATCGGGTAAATTTCGAAATCGCCACCAATAAAGGCCAGGATTTCGGGCCGCTCACCCGCATCGCATCTGGCGGCGAGCTGAGTCGCTTTATCCTCGCGCTGAAAGTGGCGCTGGCCAGTACCGGAACTGCCGGGACGCTGGTGTTCGATGAGATCGACCGGGGTGTCGGCGGCGCGGTGGCGTCGGCCATCGGCGAACGGCTGGCGCGGCTCACCCACAGCGCTGACGGGGCGCAATTGCTGGTTGTTACCCACAGTCCGCAGGTGGCGGCGGCAGGTGCCGCACATTTGCTGATCGCCAAGGCGGATGGCGGCGGCGGCACGCGCAGTTCGGTCCGCCTGTTGCAGGGCGATGACCGTATCGAAGAAGTGGCGCGAATGTTATCCGGTGCGGCCATCACCGCCGAAGCGCGGGCGCAGGCGGCGCGGCTGATCGCCGGGATATAGTTCTAGCGCCGGCCCCGTCGCACGCCTGGCGGCGGGCCGCCCCGCCTGTCGCGCCGGCCCTCGCGGCGGATGCGCGGGCGCGTGGAGAGATCCGCATCCGGCAACGAAAAGCGCAACGAACCGGTGGCGGGATCGGCCTCTTCCAGACGTAGATCCAGCATTTGCCCGATGTGATAGCTGGTGCCCGATTCCACGCCCTTCAGGCTGCGCGATGCTTCATCATAATGGAAGCGCTCGGTCCCCAGCGCCGATACGGGCAATAATCCGTCGCCACCGATCGGATCGATGGTTGCGAAAAGGCCGAACGCCTGGACGCCGGTAATGCGGGCGCGGACGATTTCGCCGACATGATTGGCCATATGGCGGGCGATATAGCGGTCCAGCGTTTCGCGTTCCGCTTCCATCGCCCGGCGTTCGGTGAAACTGATATGCTCGCCGATGGCGGCGAAACGCTGTTCCGCACCTGGCGGCAAGCCACCCTCGCCCAGATCGAAGGTGCTGACGAGCGAGCGGTGCACCAGCACATCGGAATAACGGCGGATGGGGGACGTGAAATGCACGTAAGAACCAAGTGCGAGGCCGAAATGGCCGGTATTGCGCGGCGCATAATAGGCCTGGGTCTGGGCGCGCAGGATCGCTTCGGCAATCAGCGGCAGATCGTCCCGGTCGCCGGCCCGCCGCAACACCTTGTTGAAGGTTTCGGGCGTGATCACCTGGCCCAGCGCGAAGGACAGACCCAACGTCGCCAGATAATCTTTCAGCGCCGTCAGCTTGGCGCGATCCGGTACTTCATGGTCGCGATACATCAGCGGGTATTTACGTTTTTCCAGCGCCAGGGCTGCCGCGACGTTCGCCGCGATCATCATATCCTCGACCACACGGTGCGCATCCAGCCGCTCGCGCACGGCGATGCCGGTGACGTCGCCTGAGTCGTTCAGGATCACGCGCTTTTCCGGCAGTTCCAGTTCCAGCGGATCGCGGCGATGGCGCGCCGATTCCAGCGTTTTCCAGCACGCCCACAGGGGCTTCAGAATATTTTCCCATAGCGGCCCGGCGGCGGCGTCCGCTGCTTCCTGTGCTTCTTCATAGGCGATATTGGCGGCGACACGGACGCGGGCGCGGTGGAAGGAAAAGGATTTGATCTCCCCGTCCGTCCCCACCAGCATATCGGCGGCGAGCACGGCGCGGTCGCCGGTGGCTTTCAGGCTGCAGGCGCCGGACGACAGGGCATGCGGCAGCATCGGCACGACGCGATCGGGGAAGTAAATGCTGTTGCCGCGATCAAAGGCGGCATGGTCGAGCGCGGTTCCCGGACGCACATAATAGCTGACATCGGCGATGGCGACGATCAGCCGGTGGCCGTCCTGCGCCGGTTCGGCCCAGACGGCGTCGTCATGGTCGCGCGCGTCGGCGGGGTCGATGGTGATGAGGGGCAGCGCCGTCCAGTCCTCGCGCGGGCCAAGGGCGCGTTCGCCGGACCCGTCGGCTTCCTGCAAGACTTCATCGCTGAAATGATCGGGGATGTTCTTGGCGGCAATGGCGATCAGGCTGAGCGATTTCGCCGCGAACGGGTCGCCCAGCCGCTCGACCACATGGGCGCGGGTGCGCGCGCCCGTACCGCGCAATTCCGCCATGATCAGTTCGCCGGGCGTCACTTCCTCGCGATGATCGAGCGGCCAATCGCGCCGTTCGCGGCGGTCGACCGGTTGCAGCCGAAAACCGCCCTCTCCATCGGATCGCGCGACGCCCAGCATGGTGGAACTGGTGCGCCGCAGCCGCTTCATCACCACGGCATCCCAGCCGGATGGCGTTTCGGTCAGCCGCGCCAGCACCCGGTCTCCGGCTTCCAGTCTGGGGCTGCGGGATTTACCCCTCGGCGCGCCCCGATCGGTGCGGACCGTCACGCGTGGCGGCGGAGTTTCCTCCTCCCATGGGTCCGGTACCGCGGTGATTTTCGCGGATGTTGCCGCCGTGATTTTCAGTACCGTTACATGGGGCAACCCACCGGCCTTGTGCAGGGAGCGTCCGGCCCCTGGATCGAGCTGGCCATCGTCCACCATATCGGCCAGCAAGTCTTTCAGTTCCGCCCGTTCCGCCCCGCGCAGACCGAAATGGCGGGCGATTTCGCGTTTGCCGACATTGGCTTTCGCAGTCGTTACAAAGGCGAGAATCTCCTCACGGGTCGGAAGTCCCATCAGCCGGCGGTCTTTTTGGCGGCGGGCTTCTTCGCCGCCGGTTTTTTGGCCGCCGGTTTTTTGGCCGCTGTTGTTTTGGTCGCGGCTTTCTTCGCCGGCGCCTTCCTGGCCGCGGTCTTGCGGCGTGGCTTTGCCGGAGCTTTTGCGGCCTTTTCCGCCAGCAACTGCACCGCCATCTCCATGGTCAGTTCTTCGGGCTGCACGGTTTTCGGCAGCGTCGCATTGATGCTGCCATCGGTGATATAGGGGCCGTAACGCCCCGGCATCAGCCGTACGTCTGCACCGGTTTCCGGGTGCGCGCCCAGCGCTTTCAGCGGCTCGGTGGTTTTACGGCCAAATTCGCGCTTTTCGGCCAGCTTCACCACTGCCGCATTCATGCCGGTTTCAAACACCTCGTCGGTGCTGGCCAGCCGGGCATATTTGCCATCATGCAGCAGATAGGGACCATAACGCCCGATACCGGCAAGCACGGGCAAGCCGGTTTCGGGATGGGTGCCGACGGTGCGCGGCAGATATAGCAGCTTCAGCGCCAGATCGAGATCGAGCCGGTCCGCCATATCTTTCGGGATCGGCGCGCGCCTGGGCTTCTCGCCACCCTTTTCGGCTTCCCCCAGTTGCAAATAGCGGCCAAAACGCCCTGATCGGACAGAGACGGTTTCGCCGGTTTCCGGATCGGTTCCCAATTCCTCCGGCCCGGTCGCCTCTCCGCCTTCGCCATCGCCCGCGAACTGCCGCGTGTAGCGGCATTCAGGATAGTTGGAGCAGGCGATGAACGCGCCAAACTTGCCGGTTTTCAGCGCCAGCCGGCCACCCTCGCAACTGGGGCACAGGCGTGGATCGCTGCCATCGCCCTTGTCCGGGAACAGCCAGTCGCCAAGATACTCATCCAGCGCGACGGTGACTTCCGATGGCAGGCGTTCGAGCACTTCATCGGTGCGCGGGCGGAAATCGGCCCAGAAATCGCGCAGCACCTGCAAATAGGATGCGTCCCCCGCCGAAATATCGTCGAGCTGGCCTTCGAGACCCGCGGTGAAATCATAGGAGACGTAACGCTCGAAAAACCGTTCGAGGAAGGCGGTGACCAGCCGGCCCTTGTCTTCCGGGTGGAAGCGTTTGGCCTCCATCCGCACATAGGCGCGGTCTTTCAGCACCTGGATGATCGACGCGTAGGTTGACGGGCGACCAATGCCCAGTTCCTCCATGCGCTTCACCAAAGAGGCTTCCGAATAGCGCGGCGGCGGTTCGGTGAAATGCTGGTCGGCGGTGACATTTTGCGTCTCGGGCCGTTCACCCACCGTCATGCGCGGCAGGCGCGCGCCGTCTTCGTCGTCGGCGTCATCCTTGCCCTCGGCATAAAGCGCGAGGAAACCCGGGAAAACCACGACCGTGCCGGTCGCGCGCAACGCGTGCTGGCCATCGTCCGACACCAGTTCGACGGTCGTGCGCTCCAGCTTCGCGGACGCCATCTGGCTGGCGACGGCGCGCTTCCAGATCAGATCATAGAGCCGTGCGTGTTCACCGGTCAGACCAATGGCTCCGGCCATGCGGCGGAAATCGGTGGGGCGGACGGCTTCATGCGCTTCCTGGGCGTTTTTTGCCTTCGTCTTGTAGCGGCGCGGCTGCGACGGCAGATAATCCGGCCCATGGCTTTCCATGATGGCGTCGCGCGCCTTGGCGATGGCCTCCGGCGCCATATCGACACCGTCGGTCCGCATATAGGTGATATGGCCATCTTCATACAGGGATTGCGCCACGCGCATCGTATGCGCCGCGTCCATGCCCAGCTTGCGCGATGCTTCCTGTTGCAGGGTGGATGTGGTGAATGGCGGGGCCGGGTGCCGCGCCGCATCTTTCACTTCCACAGAACCGACTGAGAAACCGGCCGCTTCGACCTTTGCCTTTGCCGCCTCCGCCGAGGCCTGATCGGCGAGGCTGAATTTATCGAGCTTCGCGCCGTCCAGCCGGGTCAGTCGCGCCGTCACCAGATGGCCGGTCCCGGCTTTCAGCACGGCGTCCACCGTCCAATATTCGCGCGGGACGAAAATCTCGATCTCGCGCTCGCGCTCGACAATCAGACGCAGCGCTACCGATTGCACCCGCCCGGCGCTTTTCGCACCAGGCAATTTGCGCCACAGAACGGGGGACAGGGTGAACCCTACAAGATAATCCAGCGCCCGCCGCGCCTTGTAGGCATCGACCAGATCGACGTCGATGGTTCGTGGTTCGGCCATCGCCGCCTTCACCGCCGATTCGGTGATGGCGTTGAACGTCACGCGCTGCAGACCGCCGGCGGGAATCGCCTTTTTGGCTTTCAACACCTCGGCCAGATGCCAGCTGATCGCCTCGCCCTCGCGGTCGGGGTCGGTCGCGAGAATCACCCGGTCGGCGATTTTCGCCGCGTCGGTAATCTCTTTCATCTGTTTGGCGCGGCTGGCGGAAACTTCCCAGGCCATGGCGAAATCATGCTCGGGGTCGACGCTGCCGTCCTTTGCCGGCAAATCGCGCACATGGCCGAAACTCGCCAGCACTTTTGTGTCCGCCCCCAGATAGCGGTTGATCGTTTTCGCCTTTGCCGGCGATTCGACGATCACCAGATCCATAGAAATCTCCTAGTCGCAGCCAGCCGACTTAAGCTTCGCAGCGGCCGGCATCAAGCTTGCTGTATATTCTGCGCCACCGCCACCCGCCCGCCGGCATGGCGCACCAGCAAGCCCTCAATTTCCAGTCCGGTCAACCGTGCCTGCACCTGGGACGGTGAAAGACCGGATCGGCGGACCAGTTCGTCGATCGCGACGGGGGTAGCCGATAACAGATCGAGCAGCGCGTCATCGGGCATTTCATCGGCGGGCGCGGCGTCGAACAAATCCATCGTATCGCGCACCTGTCTTCGGCGACGCGGCGCGGGCTCTTCCAGTGCGAAGGGGGCGAGCACGGCAAGGATATCGGCGGCATTTTCCACCAGCACCGCGCCCTCCTTGATCAGCGCATTGCCGCCGCGTGCGCGCGGGTCGCGCGGGTGGCCAGGCACCGCCATTACGTCGCGCCCCGCATCTCCGGCGATGCGAGCAGAGATCAGCGAGCCGGACCCCATGGCCGCCTCCACTACAACCAGACCGCGCGCAATACCGGCGATCAGCCGGTTCCGACGCGGGAAATGCCGTGCCATCGGCTCGACGCCGCAGGGCATTTCCGACACTACCAGTCCGGATTCCAGTACGCGTTGTTGCAGGGCTGCATGTTCGGGTGGGTAGAATATGTCGATGCCGCCAGCCACACAGGCGATGGTGCCGGTACGCAACGCGCCCGTATGCGCCGCGCCATCGATGCCGCGCGCCATACCGGATATGACGATCCGCCCGGCGGCTCCCAGTCCGGCGGCGATTTCCTCGGCCAGACGCATCCCCGCGGCGCTGGCATTGCGCGCACCAACGATGGCGACACATTCCCGCTGCGCCAAAGTCAGATCGCCGCACGCCAACAATACCGGCGGCGCGTCGGCCAGTTCGGCGAGAAGCGGCGGATAATCCGCCTCGCCCAGGAAGACATGCACCGCTCCCGAAGCTTCGGCTTGCGCGATCTCGGCCAGTGCGGCTTCCGTCGGGAACGGCTCGCCCCGACCGGGACGGCTTTCTGCCGCTTCTTCGGCGGACGGGAACTTGCGCAATAGCTGCGCAAAGCCGACCGGCCCGATGCCGTCCGAGCGAATCAGCCGCAGCCGTGCGAGCCTTTCAGCCTCGGAAAAGCGCGTCATTTTCCGCCGCCGATGCGCGGTTCGGTGCCGGCGCGCAGCCGCGCAATATTACTACGGTGCGTCCACAGGGTGATGAACGATAGCAAGGCGAGCACCGCAACTGTCGGCCACAATCCGGCCCAGGCGGCGGCAAACGCCGCGCCGAAACCGCCCGCCATGCCACCCAAAGACGACCGGCGGGTGAGCAGCGCCACGCCCAGCCACACCAGCGCAAAGGCCAGCCCCGCACACCAGTAGAAAGCCGTGCTGACGCCCAGCAGCGTCGCCACGCCCTTGCCGCCCTGAAAGCGCAGCCACACTGGCCACACATGGCCGATCCAGGCGGCTGCGCCCGCCGTCAGCGCGGCTGTTTCGCCACTGAATTCGCGCGCCAGCACCACCACCAGCGCGCCCTTGCCCACATCGAGCAACAGCACCGCCGCCGCCAGCCATTTGTTGCCGGTGCGCAACACGTTCGTCGCACCGATATTGCCGGAGCCAATACGGCGAATGTCGATTCCCTGCACAATGCCCGTCAACAGCAGCCCGAACGGAATGCTGCCAAGAAGATAGCCAACTAATGCCCACAACAGGATTTGTGTCATGCGGCGAACGCTAGGGATGCGCGCAGGAGCCGACAAGAGGGAACCGCTTGATCCTGGCCCCGGCTGCTGTCAGATGCAGACTATGACGGACCTCTCGCGCATACGCAATTTTTCGATCATCGCTCATATCGACCATGGCAAATCGACGCTCGCCGACCGGCTGATCCAGGCGACGGGTGGCCTGACCGAACGTGAAATGTCGGCGCAGGTGCTCGACAATATGGATATCGAGCGCGAACGCGGCATTACCATCAAGGCGCAGACGGTGCGGCTGGACTATCGCGCCCAGGATGGCCTGGATTATGTGCTGAACCTGATGGATACGCCGGGTCATGTCGACTTTGCCTATGAAGTCAGCCGCAGCCTCGCCGCCTGTGAAGGCGCGCTGCTGGTGGTGGACGCAGCGCAAGGGGTGGAGGCGCAGACGCTCGCCAACGTCTATCAGTCGATCGAGCACGATCATGAAATCATCCCGGTCATCAACAAGGTCGATCTGCCCTCTGCCGAGCCGGAGAAGGTGAGGCAGGAAATCGAGGAGATTATCGGCCTCGATGCGTCGGATGCGGTGCTGGCCAGCGCCAAGACAGGCATCGGCATTACCGATACACTGGAAGCGATTGTGCGGCGGATTCCGCCACCCAGGGGCGATGCGTCCGCACCACTGAAGGCCATGCTCGTCGATAGCTGGTACGATCCCTATCTCGGCGTTGTTATTCTTGTGCGGGTGATGGAGGGCGTGATCCGCAAGGGCATGAATGTGAAGTTCATGGCCGGCGGCACCGAGCATCTGGTTGACCGGGTGGGCGCATTCCGTCCGAAGATCGAGCAACTGCCGCAATTGTCGGCGGGGGAGATCGGCTTCATCACCGCCCAGATCAAGGAGGTGGCGGAAGCACGCGTTGGCGACACCATCACCGAAACCAAACGCCCCGCCGCCGAAGCCTTGCCGGGCTTTCGCGAAGTACAGCCGGTGGTGTTTTGCGGATTATTCCCGGTGGATGCCGCCGATTTCGAAAAACTGCGCGAGTCGATTCACCGCCTGCGGCTGAACGACGCCAGTTTCTCGTTCGAGATGGAGACGTCGGCTGCGCTCGGTTTCGGCTTCCGTTGCGGTTTTCTGGGACTGTTGCACCTTGAGATTATCCAGGAGCGTCTGAGCCGCGAATATGATCTCGACCTCATCACGACCGCGCCGTCGGTGGTTTATAAGGTACATCTGACTGACGGGTCGGAACTCGAACTGCATAACCCTGCCGATATGCCCGATCCCGTGCGCGTCGATCATATGGACGAGCCATGGATCGAGGCGACCATCTATGTTCCGGATGAATATCTCGGCGCCCTGCTGAAATTGTGCCAGGACCGGCGCGGCATCCAGAAGCAGCTCACCTATGTCGGCGGACGGGCGCAACTGGTTTACGAATTGCCGCTGAACGAGGTGGTGTTCGATTTCTACGACCGGCTGAAAAGCATTTCACGCGGCTATGCCAGCTTCGACTATCATCAGATCGGCCACCGCACCGGCGATCTGGTGAAAATGTCGATCATGGTCAATGGCGAGCCGGTCGATGCGCTGTCGATGATCGTTCACCGCGACGCCGCCGAGTCGCGCGGGCGGCATATGTGCGAGCGGCTGAAGGATCTGATCCCGCGCCACCTGTTCAAAATCCCGATCCAGGCGGCCATTGGCGGCAAGGTCATCGCCCGCGAAACCATCGCGGCGCTGCGCAAGGACGTGACCGCCAAATGTTATGGCGGCGATATTTCGCGCAAACGCAAACTGCTGGAAAAGCAGAAGGAAGGCAAAAAGCGGATGCGCCAGTATGGCAATGTCGACATCCCGCAGGAAGCCTTCATCGCCGCCCTGCGTATGGGCGATGAATAGCGGGGGGATATGTTTCTCCCCCCGCTGACGGGGCGTTAAACGCGCGCCTCGCCAAGCTTCGCCATCACCTGCTTGTGCAGCCAGATATTCATCGACGCGCTGTCGTTCATGTCACCGGTGTAGCCGAGATCCTGGGCCAGTTCCTTGCGGGCAGCCAGCGAGCTGTCCATGTTCACCAGCTTCATCAGATCGACGATGGAGGTGCGCCAGTTGGATGGCTGGCCGTTCTTTCTGGCGATATGATCGAGGACGGTTTCCACATCGACCGCCTGCGTTTGTTTCACCGGCGCGGGCGTTTCAGGCGGCGCTCCGGCAGGCGGCGACACGGGCGCGGGGGATGCTGCGGGGGCATCCGGGTGACCGAAAATCTTGCCCTTCAAGGTGTCGAACAGACCCATCGTCATTCTCCTGTTGGCTATGGTCCATCCATAGCAGGTGTTGATGACAAACTTTACTGGATACGCGTCAGCGATCGCATGGCTTCATCCAGCCCGTCCAGCGTCAGCGGATACATGCGCCCTTCCATTTTATCGCGGATCATGCCGATCGATGGCGTATAGTGCCAGTGCTGTTCAGGCACCGGATTGAGCCATACAGACGAACGCCAGACGTCGGTCATCCGTTGCAGCCAGACCTCGCCGGCTTCCTCGTTATAATGTTCGACCGAGCCGCCCGGGCGCGCGATTTCATAGGGGCTCATCGAGGCATCGCCGACGAACACCAGTTTGTAATCATGCGGGTAGCGGTGCAGCAATTCCATGGTTGGCGTTCGCTCGCCCCAGCGGCGGCGATTGTCTTTCCATACGGCCTCGTACGGGCAGTTGTGGAAATAATAATATTCGAGATTCTTGAATTCCGAGCGTGCGGCGGAAAACAGTTCCTCGCATAATTTGATATGCGGGTCCATGGAGCCGCCGACATCGAGAAACAGCAGCAGTTTCACGGCATTGTGCCGTTCCGCGCGCATGACGATATCGAGCCAGCCTTGCCGTGCCGTTGTGTCGATGGTGGCGTCGAGATCGAGTTCGGTGCGTGCGCCTTCGCGGGCGAAACGGCGTAACCGGCGCAGGGCTACCTTGATGTTGCGTGTGCCCAGTTCGAGGCTGGAATCGAGATTGCGGAACTCCCTTTTGTCCCACACCTTGATCGCGCGGTTGTGGCGGTTTCCGTCCTGACCGATGCGGACCCCTTCAGGATTATAGCCATAGGCGCCGAACGGGCTGGTGCCGCCGGTGCCAATCCATTTGTTGCCGCCCTGATGGCGTCCCTGTTGCTCCTCCAGACGCTTTTTCAGCGTCTCCATAATCTCTTCCCACGAGCCCAGCCCCTGCACCTTCTCCATTTCTTCGGGAGTCAGGTGCAGTTCGGCCAGTTTGCGCAGCCATTCTTCCGGCAATTCCCGCGCGCCGGTTTCCAGCGTGGATTCCAGTCCCCTGAACACCTGGCCGAAAACCTGATCGAAGCGGTCAAGGAGGGTTTCGTCTTTCACATAAACGGCGCGCGCCAGATAATAAAATTGCTCGACATCGCGGTCGATAATGCGGGCGTTGAGCGCTTCCAGCAGCATCAGATGCTCTTTCAGCGAGGCCGGGATGCGGGCCGCCCGCAGGGCATCGAGAAAGTCCAGAAACATCGCGCCGCCGGTTTATCCCTGCTGGTGGCCGGAGGTGATGGCGATTTCGCTGCCATCCCCGTCGCTGGCCTCATTGATGGAAATGATGGTGGTTTTTTCGGTGCCGGCGTTGTCCCGGCTCTGGAAGATACGGATGCTGCCCTGCGGCGTATCGCTGACCGACGCGGCCGCCACATCCGCCGATCGGGCGCGCTCATCGTAAAAGGCGCGGACCTTGTCGAGCGAATCGCCGGTTTTCATCGTGACGACGCTTCCCTCCATGCCGGTTTCCGCCTGCATCGTCGTGCTGGAAAGAATATCCGCGCCCGGATAGGCCGGGGCAAATGCCGGCATGTCTTTCGGGGCCACCAGCGTCCGGCCTTCGCGCGCGGTGGTGATGGCGATATCCCCTTCCGGTCCGCGCACCACCGTCGTCTTGCTGTCGGCATCGTTGCCCGATCCGCACGCGACCAGCATCAGCGCAACGGCGGAGACGGCAAAATTCTGAAAAAGACGCGACATATCAATCCACACCCCCGAAACACCCCTGATCATGCAAGCATGGCGCAGTCCTGTCAGGAGCGCAAGCATCAGCCTCCGGCGGGTGGAGGCAGGGGCGCGGCGGCGGCGGCGTTGGCCGCATCGACGTCGGATACCGAACGCGCGACACCCGCCGCAACATCCGTGCCGGCGGATATGCGCGCGCCGTCGCGGGGATCATTGTCGCCCGCGCGGTCTCCGCAACCGCCAACCAGTGCGCCGGCCAGCAACAGGATCGCCAGATGCCTCATTTCGCTGCCTCTGGCGGTGGCAGATCGTCGGGATAGGGTTCGATATATTCATCATCCTCGATCAGCGGCGGGTTGCCATCGTAAAGTTCGGCGCGGCGCATCTGCAGCCAGGCGGAGCGCACCGTGGCATATTCATCGGCGGAGCCAGCCAGAAATTGTTCTGCCTGATCCCCCACACGGGCGCGGGTGACGATGATACGCCCGGCCAGTTTGGCGCTGCGTTCCGTTTGCGACAGATATTTATTCTGCAGGAGATCCAGCGGATCGAGGAAAAAATCGACCAGAAACCCGACGCCGTCGCGGGCGGTTTGCGGCCCGATCACCGGGGCCATGATGAAAGGCCCGGAATGTACCCCCCATACGGCCAGCGTCTGGCCGAAGTCGTTCGGCTGCCGGGGCAGGTTCAATTGCGTCGCGCGATCGATCACGCCAAATCCGAGGATGCTGTTGATCAGCAACCGGTCGATGGCGCGAAAAAAGCGCTTGGGCTTCCCCTGCATCGCCGCATTCAAGGCGTTGGAAGGCTCACCCATGGTGGAATATAAATTATTGAGGCCATAGCGCACCGGCGGCGGCAGCACGGCGCGATAAACGTCAGTTGCCGGTTTCAGCGAATATTTGTCGATCTTTCGATTGAGATCATACATCTGGCGGTTGTCATATTCATATCGGTCCTCCGCCGCGCGTTCCAGGCTGGCGGCACGGTCGAATCGTGGGCCGCTATGGGCACAGCCAACGATCAGCAGGCAGGACAGGATGAGAAAAAGTCGCATCCGGAAACCCTAGAACCACCGCTTCCGATGCACAAGGCGCGACGGGGCATGCTCAAAATCATCCCCCCCGCGCCTCCGCAGCCATTGACCTCATATAAAGATATGTTTAAGTCTTTCAGGCAATGCCGGAGACTCATGACATATTCGCCGCACTCGCCGATCCGACGCGGTTGCGTATCCTGTTGCTGGTGCGCGATCTCGAACTGGCGATGGGTGAGCTTGCGGATGTGCTCGGCCAGAGCCAGCCGCGCGTGTCGCGTCATGTGCGTATCCTCGCGGAAGCGGGCCTAGTCAACCGCCACAAGGAAGGCGCGTGGGTTTTTGTCGGGCCAGGCAGCACCGTACCGCACGAAGAACTTTATGCGCTGCTCGACCGGTTGCTTGCGGGCCAGGATCTGTGCGCGACGGAACGTACGCGGCTGCAACAGGTGCGCACCGACCGGCAAAAGGCGGTGGACGACTGGTTTCAGGCCAACGCTGCCGAATGGGATCTGATGCGACGGCTGGAAGGGGCGGACGCCGGCGTCGATCGGGTGCTGGTCGATTGCGCGACCCGCGAACGCGACGTGGGCCGCTTGCTCGATATTGGCACAGGCACCGGGCGCATCCTGGAACTGCTGTTGCCGCATGCCAGTCACGCCATCGGTATTGACCGTTCACCGGAAATGCTGCGGCTGGCGCGGGCCAAGCTGGACGCCGGCAATGTCGAGGTCCGTCAGGCTGACATGCGGGTGCTGCCATTCGATGCCTGCACCTTCGATACGGTGGTGATGCACCAGGTTTTGCATTTTGCCGACGATCCGGCAGGCGTCGTCGCGGAAGCGGCGCGGGTGCTTGGACCGAAGGGCCGGTTGCTGATCGTCGACCATGCGGCGCATACGCACGAGGAATTGCGCAGCCGCTTTCAGCATTTGCGCCTTGGTTTCGATGAACCCGCGGTCAGCGGCTGGATGGCCGCTGCCGGTCTGTCTTCATCTGTTGCCGCCCGCGCCGTCGGGCCGGAAATCACCTCCATCCTCTGGGAAGGACAGCGGCCATGAACGCCCAATCCGGCGATATCGCCGTCAGCTTCGAATTTTTCCCGCCGCGCACGCCGAAAATGGTGGAAAAGCTGTGGGGCGCCATCGAAACGCTCGCGCCGCTGAAACCCCGTTTCGTTTCCGTCACCTATGGCGCCGGCGGCACGACGCGCGAACTGACGCGCGAAATGGTGAAGGATATCGCCAGCCGTACCGGCATCCAGTCTGCCGCCCACCTCACCTGCGTCGGTGCGAGCCGGGCCGAAATTGCCGAAATTGCCGATTCCTACTGGGACGCCGGAATCCGGCATCTGGTGGCGCTGCGCGGGGATCCGCCGCAGGTGGATGGCGTGATGCAACCATTTTCGGCCCACCCGGAAGGCTATGCCAATGCCGCCGAACTGGTGGAAGGGCTGGTGAAACGGCATCCGTTTGAAATTTCGGTCGCCGCCTATCCCGATGTTCACCCGGAAGCATCCAGCGCCGGGGCCGATCTGGATAATCTGAAGCGCAAGCTGGATGCCGGCGGCAGCCGGGCGCTGACGCAGTTTTTCTTTGAAGCCGAAACATACCTGCGTTTCCGCGACCGCGCCGCCGCTGCGGGAATCAAGGCGGAAATCGTGCCCGGCATCCTGCCCGTCACCAATTTCGTGCAGGCGAGCCGCATGGCGAAAATGTGCGGAACGCCCATACCCGACTGGATGGGCCGGCTCTATGCTGGCCTGGAAGATCGCCCGGAAACCCGGCAGTTGATCGCAGCCACGGTTGCCGCCGATCTTGTGCGCGCGCTTCACGCTGAAGGCGTGCGGGAATATCATATCTACACGCTGAACCAGGCAGAATTGAGCTTCGCCATCTGCCAGTTGCTCGGCAAGGGAGTGCAAGCATGACCATCACGCCATCCGCCGCCGCGCGCCGCCTGCGCGACGACGCCAAAAACCGCATCCTGCTGACCGACGGCGCGTTCGGCACGATGATTCAAGGATATGGTCTGCAGGAAGCCGACTTCCGTGGTGAGCTTGAGCTGTCCCACGACCAGAAGGGCAATAACGACATCCTGGTGCTGACCCGGCCCGATGTGCCGGATGCGATCACCCGCGCCTATCTTGATGCCGGCTCCGACATTGTGTCCACCAACACCTTCAACGCCAACCGCATCAGCCAGGCGGATTATGGCGCGGAAAATATGGTGCGCGACATCAACGTCGCCGCCGCCAGCATCGCCCGCAAGGCCGCTGACGAATATGCCGCCAGAGATGGCCGCCCGCGCTATGTCGCCGGTGCGCTGGGGCCGACCAACAAGACGCTGTCGCTGTCCCCTGATGTGAATGATCCGGGTTTTCGCGCGATTTCCTTCGATGAACTGAAATCCGTCTATCGCGAGCAGATCGACGCGCTGCTGGAGGGCGGCGTCGATTTCATCCTGATCGAAACGGTGTTCGATACGCTGAACGCCAAGGCGGGTATCATGGCGGCGATGGAGGCGGGCGGGGCGCGCGGTGCGGAAGTGCCGCTGATGCTGAGCTTTACCGTCACCGATATGTCCGGGCGTAATCTGTCGGGTCACACGATTGAAAGCTTCTGGGCGTCCGTTCGTCACGCCAATCCGCTGACCATTGGCATGAACTGTTCCTTCGGCGCGGCGCAATTGCGCCCGCATGTGGCGACGATTGCCGCGAAGGCTGATACGCTGGTGATGGTCTATCCCAACGCCGGCCTGCCCAATGAACTGGGCGCCTATGACGAGACGCCGGAAACCACCGCTGGCTTCATCGCTGACTGGGCGAATGAGGGGCTGATCAACATCATTGGCGGGTGCTGTGGCAGCACGCCTGCGCATATCGCCGCCATCGCCGAAACGGTTAAGGGCCAGCCGCCGCGCGTCATTCCCCACCCTCCGGTCCGGACGCTTCTGGCCGGTATCGAACCGATGGTCATTCCCGCATGAACACGCAATCCACCGCCAGCTTCGTCAATATCGGCGAACGCACCAATGTCACCGGGTCAGCCAGATTCAAGAAGCTGATCATGGCGGGCGATTTCACCGCCGCGGTTGAAGTCGCCCGCCAGCAGGTGGAAAATGGCGCGCAAATCCTCGATGTGAATATGGATGAGGGCCTGCTCGATTCCGAACAGGCAATGGAAACTTTCCTGAAGCTGATCGCCGCCGAGCCGGACATCACCCGCGTGCCGGTGATGATTGACAGCTCGAAGTGGAGCGTGATCGAGGCCGGGCTGAAGTGCGTCTCGGGCAAGCCCGTCGTCAATTCGATCAGCATGAAGGAAGGCGTCGAGCCATTTCTGGAGCAGGCGCGGAAAGTGCGCGCCTATGGCGCGGCGGTCGTGGTGATGGCGTTCGATGAAACCGGTCAGGCCGACACCAAAGAGCGCAAGGTCGAGATTTGCGAACGTGCCTACAGGATACTGACGGAAGATGGCTTCCCGCCCGAAGATATCATCTTCGATCCCAATATCTTCGCTATCGCCACCGGCATCGACGAGCATCGCCGCTATGGCATCGACTTCATCGAGGCGGTGCGCGAGATCAAGGCGCGCTGCCCGCATGTGCATATATCGGGTGGGGTATCGAACCTCAGCTTCTCCTTTCGCGGCAACGAGCCGGTGCGTCGCGCCATGCACTCGGTGTTCCTCTATCACGCCATCCAGGCCGGTCTGGACATGGGCATCGTCAACGCAGGGCAGCTGGATGTGTATGACACCATCGATCCGGTTTTGCGCGATGCCTGCGAGGCTGTGCTGTTCGACCGCGACGAGAATGCGACCGAGAGGCTGATTACGCTCGCCGAAAGCTATCGCGGCACGGATGCGGCGGCGGACAAGGCCGCCGAGGAATGGCGCGGCTGGCCCGTCGCCCGCCGCCTGGAACATGCGCTGGTCAAGGGTATCGACACATATGTGGTCGAAGATACGGAAGAAGCGCGGCTGCAATTTCCCCGCCCCATCGAGGTCATTGAAGGGCCGCTGATGGACGGCATGAATGTCGTCGGCGACCTGTTCGGCTCGGGCAAGATGTTCCTGCCGCAGGTGGTGAAATCGGCGCGGGTGATGAAAAAGGCGGTCGCGCATCTGCTGCCCTTTATCGAGGCGCAGAAGGAAGAGGGTACACGCACCAAGGGCCGGATCGTCATGGCGACGGTGAAGGGCGATGTGCATGATATCGGCAAGAATATCGTCGGCGTCGTGCTGCAGTGCAACGGCTATGAGGTGATTGATCTTGGCGTAATGGTGCCGTGGCCGGTCATCCTGCAGGCAGCCAACGAGAATGACGCCGATATCATTGGTCTGTCCGGCCTGATTACGCCGTCGCTCGATGAAATGGTGACGGTGGCGACCGAGATGGAGCGCGCCGGTCTCAATCTGCCGTTGATGATCGGCGGCGCGACAACGTCGAAAGTGCATACGGCCATCCGCATTGCGCCTGCCTATTCCGGGCCGACGGTGCATGTGCTCGACGCCAGCCGGGCGGTGGGTGTTGCCTCCACCCTTGTGTCCGATACGCTCGCCGAGGATTATGTCGCGCAAATCGCCACAGAATATCAGGAGATTCGCGCGAAACGCTCCGGCGCGCAGTCGCCGCTGTCATCGCTGGAAGATGCGCGCGCCAACAGCCTTGCAGTCGATTTCGACGCCCAGCCACCCGTGAAGCCGGCGCAAACCGGTCACTGGGTGTGGGATGACTGGCCGCTCGCCGATCTGGTGCCCTTTATCGACTGGACACCGTTTTTCCGTTCGTGGGAACTGGCTGGCACCTATCCGGCCATTCTCGACGATTCAGTGGTCGGCGAAGCCGCGCGCAATCTGTGGGCGGATGCACAAGCCATGCTCGGTCGGCTGGTTTCAGAAAAATGGTTGACGGCAAAAGCCGTCGCCGCCATCTGGCCGGCGCGGCGGGAAGGCGATGATATTCTCGTCTATGCCGGCGAGGAACGCGGCCAGCCGATGGCGCATTTCCCGATGCTGCGGCAGCAGATGGTCAAGCGTGCGGGCCGCGCCAATGATTGTCTCGCCGATGTGATTTCGCCGGAAGCCGACTGGCTCGGCGGCTTTGCGGTGACGGCGGGCCATGGGATTGAAACGAAACTGGCGGAATTCGTCGCCAATCATGATGATTTCAGTGCGATTATGCTGAAAGCGCTGGCGGACCGTTTCGCCGAAGCACTGGCTGAAGCGCTGCATTTCCATGTGCGGACGCACTTATGGGGCTATGAAACGCTCGCCGAGCCGGACTTTCCCGGCCTCATTCGCGAACAGTATCAGGGCATCCGCCCCGCCCCCGGCTATCCCGCCTGCCCGGATCACAGCCTGAAGCCGATCCTGTTCGAATTGCTGGACGCGACTTCCGCCACCGGCATCGAACTGACGGATCATTTTGCGATGACGCCCACCGCTGCCGTGTCCGGCCTGTATATGGCGCATCCGGCCAGCCATTATTTCGGTGTCGCCCGTATCGGGGAAGATCAACTGGCCGATTATGCCGCGCGCCGCAGCGTGTCGCTCGATCAGGCGCGGGCATGGCTGCGGCCCAATCTGGATTAGGGCGTGTGGGCCACCGGCGGGCAGGAGATCGTCCCTGCACGCCGGTGGCAATCAGGAATCAATCTTCCGGCGCAATTTCCACTTTCAGCCCATCCAGCGCATCGGACATCTGGATCTGGCAGGAAAGACGCGAATTTTCGCGGCGGTGATCGGAGGAATCCAGCAGGTCGTTTTCATCTTCGGAGACGGCGCCCGTCTTCGCCAGCCATTCCGGATCGACAAAAACATGGCAGGTGGCGCAGGAACAGCAGCCGCCGCACAGCGCCAGCAGCTCTTCATGACCGCTATCGCGGATGGCTTCCATCACCGACAGTCCGCTATCGACATCCACCACGTCTTCGCTTCCGGTACGGCTTATAATTGTCAGTTTAGGCATTCTGTCTCGCTTGCTCCTTGGACTGCGGGGGGCCATAGCGGATGCAAGATGGTTCGTAAAACCCCCGCGTGAAAAACTGATGGTCAGCGACACAAACATCGCCGAAGGCATGGCGGCGCTGGCGGACATCGATCCGGTATTCGCGGCAGCGCTGGCGCAATATGGCTTGCCGGCGGCCCGCGAACGTGCACGGGGTTATGTCGCCCTGCTACGGGTGATTGTCGGACAGCAACTGTCCACCGCATCAGCGGAATCCATCTGGCGGCGGCTGGGGGCAAGCGTTGCAGACATTAACCGGCCAGAGGAAATACTGGCACTGTCGCCGCAAGAATTGCGAAGCATTGGTCTTTCATCGCAAAAAATCGCCTATGTCCACAGTCTTGCCAGTCATGTCCTGCGCGGCGATCTGTCGCTGGATACCTTGCCTGCGGATGATGAGGAAGCGATTCGCATGATCTCGGCTGTGCATGGGCTTGGCCGGTGGTCGGCGGAGATTTACCTGCTGCTGGCGGAAGGGCGCGCCGATATATTTCCCGCCGGCGATCTGGCGGTGCGGCTGTTTCCCGAACTGGGCGAGCGCCCGGCGGAAGCGACCTTACGTCGCCATGCCGAAAGCTGGCGACCATGGCGTGGAGTTGCCGCCATATTTTTCTGGCATTGCTACCGTATCCAGCCGCTATGAACGAAATTCTCCATATCCATTCCGCGTCCAATAATACATTGAAGCGGTTGCGTTCGCTGCGGGAAAAAAAATATCGCCAGCGCGAACAGCTGTTCATGGCGGAAGGCTTGCGCATCGCGACGGAGGCGCTGGAAGCCGGTTGGGTGCCGGAAATTCTGCTTTATGCCGAGGGCAAGGGAGATCATCTACTTGTTCGCCGGCTGGTGCAGGCAACGCTCGACAACCGTGGGCAGGTGCTGGAAACCACGCCGGATTTGCTCAGCGGATTGACCGGCAAGGATAATCCGCAGGCTGTCGCCGCGGCCTATCGTCCGCGCCACCTGACGCTGGGCGATATTGTGCCGGGGCCACGGACGCTGGTGGCCGAGCGGCTGCGCGATCCGGGCAACCTCGGCACATTGTTGCGCGCCGCCGATGCCACCGCGGCGACGGCTTTCCTGCTGGTGGACGCCTGCACGGATCCAACCGCGCCCGAAGCCGTGCGGGCGTCCATGGGCGCTTTTTTTACCGTCCCCGCGATAATGTGCACCAGTGGGGAATTCCTGGCGTGGAAACAGGAACATGGCGCACACTTGGTCGGTGCTGCGCTCGATCCACGCGCGCAAGATTACCGGAAGACAAGCTGGCCGGACAAGTCGCTGATCCTGCTGGGTAATGAACAGGCAGGTCTGCCAGAAGAACTGAAATCTGCCTGCGACGAACTGGTTATCATTCCGATGCTCGGCAAGGCCGACAGCCTGAATGTCGCCATGGCCGGGACCGTGCTGCTTTATGCGGCGCTGGCGGCGCAGCAGGCGCCGGTCAGGCCGGAATAATTAATTCTGCGTAACGAAGCAGGGCCGGCCGCTGGCGGACAATTTCTGACACAACTGGCGGGCTTCCTCGCGCCCGGCCAGCGGGCCAACCTGCAGCCGCACCAGCCGCCCGCCGGACTGGTAGAGCGGCTTCTGACCTTTCAGCAGGTCGCCGGAGTTGGCGACGAGCGTCGCCCATGCGGTACGCGCTGCCTGGTCGCTGGTATAGGCGCCAAGCTGTACTTTCCAGCCCTCCGGCGCGGGTGTTCTGGTGTTTTCTGCGGCGGAAGCCGCGGCGGTCGCCTCTGACGCATCATTGACGGGCGGGGGTGCGGCGGGAGCCGGGGCCGTGGTCGCGGGCGCCGGGCGCGCCTGACCACCCACCAGTTCGACCGGCACCGGCTCACCGGCGGCAAGGGCGGCGGCGGCGGCTTCGCCACGGGCGCGTTCGTTGGCGGTCAACAGCGTCGCCATGCGCGCCGCCTGGGCGGAAGCCGCCTCCAGCCCGCCATCGCGCGAGCGCAGCACATAGGCATAGCCCAAAGTCGGGTTGCGGGGTGCGCCGTCGCCGGTGAAGGTGGCGACGCCGAGAACATAGCCAGCCCGCAGATCGCCCTTGTCGGCGGCGTCGCGGAGATGCTGCAGCGCCTCGGTTTTCCGGCCATCCTGGTACAGGGTGATGCCGAGATTGGCCGTTGCCGCCAAATGTCCCTTGGCGGCGGCGCGACGGTAATAATCGAGCGCCACGTCCTGGTTTTGCTGCACACCGCGTCCCAGACGATAGGCCTGGCCGAGGTTGAACAGGGCATCGACATCGCCGCGCGCTGCCGGTTGCACCCAGTCCGCAACTGCGCCCGCCCAGTCTCCGGCCCGCCATTTCTGCACGCCGGAAGAAACGCTCGCCATGGCCGGCGTGGCTATCAACACCGAAAGTGCAACCAGACTTCGTGCGATCATGACCGGCTGCCTCCGATATCGTGCAACATGATTTCTCCGCCCTTGATCAGCATTTCGACCCGTCCGCTTACCGGCAGGCCGTCGAACGGGGTGTTGCCGGCCAGTCCCGGCAAGGTATCGGCATCCACCACGCGACTGGAGTCGGGGTTGAGTAACAATATATCCGCCGCCGCACCTTCCGCCAGCCGCCCGCCTGAAAGCCCGAAGCGCCGTGCCGGAGCCAGGCTTGTCAGGGTGAATAATCGCGGCAGGTCGATGACACCGTCATGAACCAGCGTCAGCGCCAGCGCCAGCAACAGAGCCTGGCCGGCAGCGCCTGGCGTCGCTTCCGTGAATGGCTGGCGTTTGGCGTCTTCCGTTTGGGGATCGTGTCGGCTGACGATCATGTCGATCGTGCCATCGGCAACACCTGCGCGCACCGCCAGCCGATCTTCCTCGACCCGGAGCGGCGGCGACAGACGGACATAGGAACGATAGCCGGCGAGCGCGATGTCATTGAGCAAAAAGGCTTCCGGCGTCGTTGCGGCGGTCACATCCTGTCCATCGCGTTTGGCAGCGGCGATCAGCGCCACGCCTTCGGCGGTGGTGACGGTGGCGAAATGCACCGCGGCGCCGGCTTCACGCGCCAGGCGCAAATCGCGGCTGATCTGGATGGCTTCCGCTGCAGCCGGAGCCGCCGGCAACCCAAGGCGTGTGGCATATTCTGCCTCGGTCGCCACTGCGCCATGAACCAGCGCCGGATCTTCGGGATGGCACACCGTCACCATATTCAGCCCGGCGGCATAGCGCAGCAGCCGCAGCATCACAGCTGAATCGGCGATGGCCGCGCGACCGGTCGCCACGCCTACCGCGCCAGCTTCGCGCATCAGGCCGATTTCAGCGAGTTCGCGGCCCAGCAATCCCCGCGTCGCCGCCGCCAGGGGCCGGACCCACAGGCGCGGCTTGCCCAGCCGTTCGGCGCGTTCGACAAGGGCCGGATCATCGAGCGGCGGGGCCTGATCGGGCATCAGGATCACCGATGTAAAGCCCCCGGCGACCGCCGCCGCGATATCGCTGCGGAATGCGCCGGCATCCACCAGCCCCGGAGCCAGTACGCGCCCGCCCGCTTCCACAATTTGCGTATTCGCTGGCACGGCCAGACCCTGGCCGATAGCGGCGATGACGCGGCCCGCCACCAGCAGTTCGCCCAAAATCACCCGGCCCGAATCGGGATCGACGATACGTGCATTGCGAAACAGAATCGGCTGTGGCGGCTGGATCATGCCCGTTCCCCGCGCCGTTTCCGCGTCAGCACATCAAGGCACGCCATGCGCACGGCGACACCCATTTCCACCTGTTCGGTGATGGCGGAGCGCTGGATATCGTCGGCGACGGCGCTATCGATTTCGACGCCGCGATTCATCGGCCCCGGATGCAGGATCAGGACATCCGGCCCGGCAGCGCCCAGCCGCGCCCGCGTCAGCCCGAACCGGTGAAAATATTCGCGGGTGGAGGGCACATAGGCCCCATCCATGCGTTCCAGTTGCAGGCGCAGCATCATGATTACATCCGCGCCTTCGATGCCCTGATCCATGTCGAAAAAGGGCGTCACGCCAAAGCGTTCGACATGTGCCGGCATCAATGTAGGCGGTGCGACGGCGCGAACCTCCGCCCCCATCGCCGCCAGCAGGTGAAAGTTGGAGCGCGCAACGCGGCTGTGCAGGATGTCGCCGCAAATTGCGACGCGCAAACTTTCAATCCGGCCTTTGCGGCGGCGGATCGTCAGCGCGTCGAGCAGGGCCTGGGTAGGATGTTCGTGGCGACCGTCACCAGCGTTCAGCACCGGACAGTCGACCTTTTCGGCGATCAGCGCCACGGCGCCGGAACTGTCGTGACGGATCACGAGGATGTCCGGGCGCATGGCGTTCAGCGTCAGCGCCGTGTCGAGCAACGTCTCGCCCTTTTTCACCGAACTGACGCCGGTTTGCAGGTTCACGACGTCCGCGCCCAGCCTTTTGCCGGCGATTTCAAACGATAACAGGGTACGGGTGCTGTTCTCGAAAAAGGCGTTCACCTGCGTCAGTCCGGCCAGACGCCCGTCATGTTTGCGGGGACGACGGCCCGCTTCCACCCATTGTTCGGCCTCATCGAGGAGCCAGGAGATTTCCCACGGTTTCATCCCCTCGATAGCGAGCAGGTGGGAGTAGGGGAAGGGATCGGCGGCGGCGGGAAGTGTCACACCGAACCTAGTAGGAGCCTGGACCGGTGCGGGCAAGCCGGTTGAGCGCGCCCTCCAGGATATGTGCTGCGGCCAATGCGTCGATCCGTTCAGCGCGTTTCGCCCTGCTGACATCCGCGGCGATCAGCGCCCGTTCGACGGCGGCGGTGCTCCAGCGCTCATCCCATAACAGAACCGGCAATTCGGCTTCCCGCGCCAGATTGCGCGCCTGCGCGCGGACGGACTGGGTGCGTTGCGAATCGCTGCCGTCCATATTGCGCGGCAGGCCGACGACCAGCCCGGCGATTTTTTCCTGTGCGAACCACGCCCGCAACGCTTCCATGTCGGTTTTGGGTCTGGTGCGGTGCAGGATCTCGCGGGCCGTGGCGAAGGATGCCGCGAAATCGGGAGCTGTGGACGATGTGGCGAGGCCAATCGTTTTTGTGCCGATGTCGAGGGCCGCAAGGCGTTTGCCCTGACCGACGGCGAGCGCAAATTCGGCGGCATCCTCGGTGACAAACGTCAATTCGGCTCGCCCGCTTCCAAAGTCGCGGCCGGCCGCTGCGCGCCAAAAGCAGACAGGCGCGCTTCGGCATCGGCGCGGAGATTCGCCCAGAACAGCGCATAGTCATACACATGATAATTGCCGCCCGGCATCACATAGGGGCCGATATCGGCGGGCGCGGGATCGATCAGCAGTAAACCCTGATCATTGCAACGCGCGCCGACGCGATGCGGCTCCAGCCGGTCGCCGAACAGCGACCCGCGATTGGCATCGGCGGCCGCAGGCTCCGGGCCGCCGGTCAGCGGATTAACGCAACCCATGGTGCCGGTGCGGCCCAAAGGCTGGCCGGAGAGATCGGGCGCAGCGGACAGGGACGCCATCGCCTTGTCCAGTTCGCCATTGGCGGCATAAGTTTGCCAGTTCAATACGCAGCCGCTCTCGTCAGGGGCCTTGCACAGGGACAGCCCAAGGCGCTTTTCATCCTGCGGCGTCATCACCGGCCAGCCGCCGGCGTAGATTGCAACGACGCGATCCGCGAGCACATCGGGCCGCTGTGCCAGCAGATGCAGCAAATGGCGGCTGCCCTGGCTGTGGCCGGCGAGGATCAGCGGGCGATCGATGGGTTGTGCCGCCAGAAACAGATCGAAGGCGCGCGCGACGTCTCCGAACGCCAGATCCAGCGCTGCGTCGGCTTCCGCACCGGGTTGCAGGAAAGCCCCGAAGGTCGCCTGCCGGTAGCGTGGAATCCAGATCTCCGCGACGCCGTTGAACAGACTCGCTTGCGTCCGCGCGAACGCATCGAGACGGTCGTTGGTGATTTTATCGTCCAGCGGCGCATTCCAGCGTGAACGGTCGATGAATGCGGTGGGGCTGACAAAGAAGAGTGCGGCGGCGGGTTTCGGTGCGGCCGTATAGCCTTCCGGCGTCCATAGTGCCGGGTCGTCGGCGCGCCCGCCGGGCCGGGATACCCAGTTATGACTGTCCGTATAATCCGGCGGGGCGGTTTGCACACTTTCGGCAAAATCCACGGATGGCGTCAGCATCGTGCGCAACATCCGGTCGCCGGCCAGCCGCCACACCACAAGGCCCAGCAATATCAGCACCGTAATGGCGGCTACGATCCATAAAAACCGACGCGCCATGCCGAAAACGACCCTTTTCTGATAGTATGGACGAGCTTGTCTGCTATCCGCACGAAGCGCAACCGTCAACTGCGGCCCAAATGAGGTGCGCCGCACGGACAGGATAAAAAAAGCCGCCACGCGTTGCCGCGCGGCGGCCAGGGTTCAGGGAGGAAGTGACCGCCGGCGGAACGCCGGCGACACTCAGCGGAGAGACGAAAGGGGGAAAACGTCTGCCCGCATCCTCTATGTGCTGCGCAACCCGCGCGATTTCAAGCTTGATTCGGCTATTGTCCTGCAAACTTTGGATTTCCAGCCCAGGAACACCGACGCAAACATTCTGCTGCGCCGGTTCCTAAATCATGCAATTCCAGCGTCTTGTTGCTAAAGTATCACAGTAAATATTAAATTTTTCCGGTCTGCCCGGTCCCTGAAAAATTTTTTACGGCCGGCGGAAAAGGCTCTCGGCGGTCGGCTCATCCTGGTCGCGGACGCCGCCTGATTCTTCCGCCTGGCGCTCGGCTTTCAGTTCAGCCAACATCGCGTCGCGGTCCGCGCCAAGGCGACCATCATCCTGCAACGGCACACCGGCCTTGCGCGCGGCAGCCGCCACCAGCGCATCCAGTTCGCGCTGGGAGCAAAGGCCCAGCGTCACCGGATCTTTCGGGACGATATTGGCGATATTCCAATGTTCACGGTTGCGAATCGCCTCGATGGTCGTTCGCGTCGTGCCGATCAGCTTCGAAATCTGCCCGTCGGTGATTTCGGGGTGATTGCGCAAAATCCATGCAATGCCGTCCGGCTTGTCCTGCCGTTTGGCCAGCGGGGTGTATCGCGGACCGGAGGTGCGGCGCACCTGCGCGGGACCGGCAGTGATTTTCAGGCGGTAGGACGGGTCCGCCTGGCCCTTTTCGATTTCCGCTTCGCTCAACTCATTGGCGCGCACCGGATCGCGCGGGGTCAGACGGGCGGCGGCGGTGCCATCGGCGATGGCCTGCACTTCCAGCACATGAATCTGACAAAAGGCGGCAATTTGCGCGAAGGTCAGACTGGTATTGTCTACCAGCCAGGTGGCGGTGGCGTGGGGCATCAGTGGCTGGGCCTGGGTTTGCGGGCGGTTGGGCGCCATTCTTGTCGTCCTTTGAAAATCAAACGGCCACCCGTGAAGGGGTGGCCGTGTACAACGCAAATCTACGCATTTCCCGCACTGCGCGCAACCCTGTGCGGCCACGGGGGCGACAGACCCTGGCCATGCGGAGATTCCGGGTCATGGGCAGCGGCAATGGCGTGCATCATCTGGCGACCCGACCGGCGCTGCTGGCTTGCCGGCGGATGTGCCGCCCCATCAAACGAATATCTAGGGCTGCTCCCTGTGCGGGCGTGTCCATCCCGGCAGGCCGCCGATAGCGAGCAGCAGCGCGCCGGCGATCGTCGAAAGGCGCGCATGTTCGCCGAATAGCAGCGCGCCGCCGGACGCTACGAACGCCAGCAGCAAGGCACCCGAAAATACCAGTCCGCGCGGCCCGGTCAGCTTCAGCATTTGCCACAACGCCAGCCAGCCAGCGGCAGAGCAGGCACCCATGCCGAACAGCAGGGGCCAGGCGTGCGCCGTTGGCCAGGGGTCGAAGGGCAAGGCCAGCAGCACCGCTGCCGGCGACATCAGCAACAGCCCCCATAAGGTGATGCTGCGGGGATCTTCGCGCAGCAATTGCAGGCGATCCGTTACGGCGAACGCGCCGCCCGCCGCCACCGCCGCCAACAACGCTGCCCATGTTCCCGGCCCGGATGGCGGAAACGGCAGGAACAACAGCGCCAGCCCGGCCACCCCGAGGGCCAGCGTCGCCCGGGGTGCGCCCCGGCCCGCCAGCAGCGCTGCCGCCAGCGCCGCCAGCACCGGTATCGCCAGCAGCATGGCCGCAACTTCGACCAGCGGAATTGCGGCAATAGCGGCAAAACCGGCAAAGGTGGCGACGAGCATATGCGCCGCTGGCCTGGCATGGGGCACCAGCCGGTCCGGTCGCAGCAGACCCGGCGTCGTCAGCAGCAGCATCGGCAGCATCCACGGCAGGCTCAGCACAATGGCCCACATGGCGAGCATGAACGGATGGAACTCCGTCGACAGCAGCCGTGCCAGCAGCCACAGGAACGCAAAGGCCGTGGAGCTGACGAGCGCCCACCCCGCCGCTTTGGCCAGCGGCGCGTAGCTCAATGGTTGAAGTGCCTGATCCCGGTGAACAACATGGCCAGCCCATGTTCGTCGGCCGCGGCGATGACTTCCGCATCCCGCATCGAGCCGCCCGGCTGGATTACCGCTGTCGCACCCGCTTCCGCCGCCGCGATCAGTCCGTCGGCGAAGGGGAAGAAGGCATCCGATGCGACCGCGCTGCCGATGGTGGCCGGTTGCGCGCCTTCGGCAGCGGCGTCTTTGGCCTTGATCGCGGCGATGCGGCAACTGTCCACGCGGCTCATCTGCCCCGCGCCGATCCCGGCGGTGGCGCTATCCTTCGCATAGACGATGGCGTTGGATTTCACATGGCGGGCGATGATCCAGGCGAAATGCAAATCGGCCAGTTCGCGTTCGGTCGGTTGCCGTTTCGTCACGACGCGTGCCTCGGCCAGCAGCCGGTTGTCGCGCGATTGCACCAGCGCCCCCCCCGATACGGAACGGAATATCAGGCCTTCACGTTCCGGGTCCGGCAGCGGGCAGAGCAGCAGGCGCAGATTGGCCTTTTTCGCGATGATGGCGCGGGCGGCTTCGTCCGCTGCCGGCGCGATGATGACTTCGGTGAAGATTTCGGTGATCGCCTCGGCGGTGGGTGCGTCCAGCGGCTGGTTCAGCGCGATGATGCCGCCAAAAGCCGAAACCGGGTCGGTCGCCTTCGCGGCGCGATAGGCCTCTGCGAGGGTGTCCGCCTGGGCAACGCCGCAGGGGTTGGCATGTTTGATAATGGCGACCGAAGGCCGCGCGTCGCGAAATTCCGCGATCAGCGCCAGCGCGCCATCGGCATCGTTGATGTTATTGTAGGAAAGCGGCTTGCCCTGCACCAGTTCCGCGCCGACGATGCCTTCGGGCGCGCCCGGCAGCCGATAGAGCGCCGCCTGCTGGTGCGGGTTTTCGCCATAGCGCAGTTCGGACACGCGGGTGAGGCTGAGCGGCAGTTTCCCGGGGAAGCTTTCGCCCTGATCGGTAAAGCCGAACCAGGATGCAATGGCGCTGTCATAGGCGGCGGTCGTCTGGAATGCTTTCGCCGCCAGCCGTCGCCGGGTGGCAAGCCCGAGCGCGCCACCGTTTGCGGCCAGTTCATCGGTGAGTGCGGCATAATCGGCAACGTCGGTTACGCAGGCGACGAACGCGTGATTCTTGGCGGCAGAGCGCACCATCGCCGGTCCGCCGATGTCGATATTTTCGATGATGTCCGGGCGCGGCTTCCCTGCGGCGACCGTCGCCTCGAACGGATAGAGGTTGATAACGACAAGATCGATGGGCGCGATACCATGTTCGCTTGCCGACGCCTGATGGGCCGCGTCGTCGCGCAGCACCAGCAGCCCGCCATGTACCTTTGGATGCAGCGTCTTCAGCCGGCCATCCATCATTTCGGGAAAGCCGGTATGTTCGGATACGTCGATCACGGTGAGCCCAGCCGCACGCAGCGCCGCCGCCGTTCCTCCGGTCGACAGCAGTTCGACGCCATGGCCGGCGAGTGCGGTTGCAAATTCGACGAGTCCGTTCTTGTCAGAAACGGACAGCAATGCCCGCCGGATCGGTATGAAGTCGGTCAATTCCATTTTCCTGATATAAGATTATTTGCCCTGCCGGCGGAAGCTCCAGCCGATGCTGGCCTGTACCCCTGGCCCGGCCTTTGTGGCGAGCACAATTTGCTGAATATCCTGCGCCTGTCCATTGGCGTCGATCAGGATGCTTGGCTCGATGCTGATGCGCCCGGGTGCCGAATTGAAGCTGGCGCGGAAGGCCCAGGCGGATTTTTCCGCCGTTCTGCCGTTTTTTGATACCGGCAGGCTGATCAGCGCGCCACTGCCATCCTGGGTGCCGGTGGCCGAACAACCAGGGCCGAGATGAAAGCGGACGACGACATCCAGCGCGTCGGTGCGCCCCAGCCGGGTGAGGCCATGGCTGGCAGGAAGCAACACATCCTCGCCACGCAAATCCTGACCGTCGGGCGACAGATACAGCCGCCGCAGATGCTGGACGCCGAAACGCTTGCGATAGCCGTCATGCTGCGCTTCCAGCCATTGCCCATCACCGGACGCACGGGTTTCGACCAGCACTTCCTGCACGCCGCCAAGCTTGCGCGGCCCGCCATCGGCCAGCCGGCTGGAATTGCTGTCCGCCAGCACCAGCGTGCTGTGTCCGGCAGTCGAACGCAGGCCCAGCTGCAATTCAGAAGGCAAGGGTTCCGCCGCCGTTCCGCTGCCGCAGCTGACGATCAGCGGTTGTTTGCCGTCGCTCATCATGATCGCCAGTGTGGAAGCATGCGCCGTATCTGACAGCCTGGCCGGCGGCGGCGGGCCGGCATCCATCACGAGGATGGTCTGGCCCGCGGCCAGCCGCTGATAGCCGGAATCGCGTCCGGGCCGGGCGTCGGCGCTGACCGGGGTCGCGCCAAGCCGTTCCATCATCGCAAGGGTTGGCTGACCGCCATGCCACGGGCCGGGCAGGCCATCGCCCATGGCAAGGCCCGTAAGGGCATTGCGCATATGTCTGCGCGTTTCGTCCATCCACGCCGGGGGACGCTGGGCGCGGGCCTTGTAAAAGGCCGAGAGGAACAGCAACAAATCGCCGCCTTGCGCCAGTTCCAGCGGTGAGCGCGTGACCACCGACCCATCCTGATGGACGATCCGTCCCAATGTGTCCGCCAGCAGCGCTTCCGCCCGCACCCGCCGTTCGTCACCACTCGGCAACAACAGGGCGGCGGCCAGCAGACCGGCGGCGGCTTCGGCGCGATCCGTGCCCGGCGGCACGCGCGGGGCGGCGCGATCCAGATGGCGCGCCCAGCGCGCGATGCCATTCAGCACGGCGGAGCGGTGGATATGATCGTGGCCAGGCATCACCAGCGGCGCATAGGTGATGGCCATCATGATACGCCGTCCGGTGCGGGCGGGCGCCCAGGCTATTTCATCATAGTTATGGAAGCGCGCGAGCCAGCGCCGCGCCAGCCCTTCGATCCGGGTCGATTCGGTGCGGGTTGACGGCCCCGCGGCGGCTGCGTCGCGCAGCCAGCCCCAGCCATGCACCTGATCGTGCCAGAAAACGGGGGCGGCGGGATCATCCAGACGGCCATTGTCCATACGGGCGCCATAGCCGGCATATTCCAGTTTCCCCGCCTTCAGCCTTGCGCCCGTTTCAGGATCGCCGGGAATCGGGTCGGTCGGCACCGCCAGCAGTTTCAGCGGAAAGCGCCCCTGCAACCGCATCCTGTGCCACGGAGAAGCGAAGGACAGCCGGTCCAGCCGTTCCGAAAGCCGTTCTGCCAGCGATGGTCCGCGATCCCCGAGATCACGGGTCAGCCGCAGCGCATCGCCTTCGGGCAGGCTGTTATCAGCCATGATTCTCCCCGGTCTGGCCGCGCAACGCGGCGATATTATTGGCATAGGCGGCGTTTCCGCCCCGGAAAGTAGCGGTGCCGGCGACCAGCACATCGGCTCCGGCAGCGATGATCCGGGCGGCATTGGTCTGATCGACGCCGCCATCGACCTCCAGGTCGATTTCGCGACCGGAAAGCTCGATCAATTGCCGCAACTTCGCGATTTTCGGCAGGCTGGATTCAATGAAGCTCTGCCCGCCAAAGCCGGGATTCACCGACATGACGAGAATCAGATCGGCCAGATCCATCACCGGTTCGACCATGGCGACGGGCGTTGCCGGATTAAGCACGACACCGGCTTTCCTGCCCAGCGCCTTGATGCGCATCAGCGTGCGATGCAGATGCGGCCCCGATTCCGGATGGACGGACAGAATATCCGCGCCGGCTTCGGCGAAGGCTTCGACCAGCGCATCGACGGGGGAAACCATCAGATGCACATCGAAGGGCTTCGCCGTATGCGGTCGCAGCGCCTTCACCACCATCGGACCAATGGTGAGGTTAGGCACGAAATGCCCATCCATTACATCGATATGGATATAATCGGCGCCTGCGGCGTCGATGGCGCGGACTTCTTCGCCAAGGCGCGCAAAATCGGCGGAGAGGATGGAGGGCGCGATCTTTACCGCGCGTTGACTGGAAAAACCCACGGGTTGCATTTCCGACTGTTAGCGATTGTCGTCCGTGTCGCCAAGGGGAGAAGGCGGGAACGGTGCGGTAAAACGGCCAAATCGACGCTATTTTGTCGTTTTGGCGGCCTGTTTCCAGAAACGTTTGACATCGACGAGTTGCTCCCAGGCCTGTTCGGCGTTTTCAAGCAGCTTTTCGCGGTCCTTGTGGTCGATGAGCTGATCGATGGTTTTGGCGTTGAGCCCAAGGGCGCCCAGCGTCGCGGGGGCGGTGGCCATGTCGTTCAGATCGCCCAGATGCTGTTGCAATTCTTTCAGTGCGGCCAGAAAGGCCGTCGCGCGCCGGACACTACGCTCCTCCTGGAATAGCCCGGTGAAAAATTCCGCAGCATAGCGCAGTTTCTTGGCGTCGATGCGAACTTCGTGGCGGGCTTCATCGTCGAGGCTGGCGAGATTTTCGCCGTCACGCGTTATGCGCTTGAAATGTTTGTCAAGAATTTCAGCCGCACGCTCTGCAATCGATTGTTCGGGGAGCGCCGGATTGGCCGGATCGATGCGCCAGTCCCCCAGCGCCAGCCATTCGGCCAGATCGAGCATCAGCCCCCGCGCCCGTGGTGATGCGAGGGCCTGACGTGCGGCGGCATAGGCCTGTTGACGCGCCTTTTCCAGCCGGGCCGACAGAGCCTTGTCGGTAATGCGCGGGATCAACACATCAAGATCGCGCGCATCCCCCAGACTTCCCGCCAGCCAGCGCAATTCATCTTTCAGATGCTGGTAGAGATCGTCCCGCAGCATCGGGCGGAATAATGTAAATGCCGAACGCAGTCGCCGCAGAGCCACGCGCGCCTGGTGCACGGCGCTGGCGCGATCCTCCGTCATCAGCAGGGCTTCGTTCAGGCGAAACTGGCGGATACAGTTGTGGGCGATAGCCTCGAACGCCGCCGCCGCGGGCATCGCGGGATCAAGATCGAGGTCCGCGGCTTTCTCGGCCCGGCCCGCACGCGACCCTGACAGGCGATAGCCCCGTTCGGGCTTGGTCAGCACCCCGAGACGGACGGGCGCGACGGCGTCCAGCTTGCGTGCCAGCGTGAACAAATCCTGCGGAGCGCCGGATTTCAGTTCGAGTTCAAGTTCGCTGACGGGTACGCTTGTTCCGCCGGCGGTGATTTCGCCGGTATCCGCCGCAACCTCGATCTGGCTCTCGCCTTCGGTGACATCGAATGTACGGCGGCTCACGATGCTGTGGAAGATCGGCGCGATGGCATCCAGGGTTGCCGCGGGCACTGCGTCGGGCAGCGGGCAATCGGGAACGTCGTAGGTCGGGCGGTCGCTATCGATCGGATATTCCCATTCAGGGCGGACGAGCAAACCGGCGGCGCCACTGGCGCTCGCCTTGATCGTCTGGATTTTCCTGTTGCCGATATGGCGAACGCGCAAGGTGAAGCCGGCGTTGTCGAGATCATGCGCCGCCGTGTCGAAATAAACAGAGTCCAGATTCTTCGGACGATCTGACGCGCCGGGCGAACGGACCGACGCCAGCACCTTGCCCATATCTTCGGGGGCCAGTTCCAGTTTGAGTTCGACTTCAAGTGGACCCGGCACGGAATACCCCCGGAGCAATTTTACGGACCATAGCTTTATATCCCTTGCCGCCCGGCTTTGCTACAGGCGATCCATGCCTGTTTCCACCGATCCGCAGGCGGAATTTTCCGCCGGCATCCTGCGTTCCGCCCGTTTTGGCGACATTTATTTCTCGACTGATGGCGGGCTGGCGGAAACGCGGACGGTGTTTCTGGCCGGTTGCGGCCTGCCCGATGCGTGGCGGAATCGCCGGCATTTCAGCGTCGCCGAGCTGGGCTTTGGTTCGGGCCTGAATATGCTGGCGACGCTGGCGCTATGGCGCGATACGCGCCCGGCGGATGGGTATTTGCAGCTGTTTTCGGTGGAGGGTTTTCCGCTGGCGGCTGCGGATATCAAGCGGGCGCTGGCGACTTTTCCCGAACTGGCCGATCTGGCACAACCCTTGCTCCGCCATTGGCCGGATGGGGCGCGTGGCTTGCACCGCATTGCATGGCCGGAATTGCATGCGACGCTCGATCTGGCGATCATGGAAGCAGAGCCGGCGCTGGCGGCATGGGATGGCCGCGCCGACGCCTGGTTTCTCGACGGCTTCGCGCCAGCCCGTAATCCGGCGATGTGGAGCGAACCGGTGCTGGCCGCGGTGGCAGCGCATACGGCCCCCGGTGGACGGCTGGCCACCTATACGGTGGCGGGCGATGTGCGGCGAGGGCTTGCGGCCCATGGCTTTGCCGTAGAGCGGTTGCCGGGGTTCGGTCGCAAGCGACAACGGCTGGAAGCGCGGTTTCCGGGTAGCATGGAGGAGCGGCCCGTGCCCGTGGTCGCCATCATTGGCGCGGGCGTTTCCGGTGCGGCGCTGGCGTTGGCCTTCCGGCGACTGGGTGTGGAAGCCCGTGTCTATGCGTCCGGGTCGATGGCGTCCGGCAATCCGGCGGCGTTATTGTCTCCCCGCATCGACGCGGGCGGGGGCGCGCCGGCGATGCTTTATGCCCAGGCGTTTCGCCATGCCGTCGATCTGGTCCGGGAGACTGCGCCGCGGGCGCTTCTGGCCGAAGGCGCAATCCGGCTGGAGGTGACGGAGCGCGATGCGGCACGTTTCGCCACCGCTGCTGCCTCTCCCCTGTTCGACCGCGATGCGCTGCAACCGCTGGATGCGGCCGATGTCGCGTTCCGTTGCAGTGAATCTGCCTCTCCGCCCGGATTGTGGATGCCGGAGGCGTTGACCATCGCACCCGCCGAATTGCGCCGGGCATGGTTGCTGCGGGAACCGGTCGACCGACGCATTGATGCGGTAGAGGCGCGTGCGGGTGGCGGCTGGAAGCTGTTTTCGGGCGGCGCAATGGCGGGCGAAGCGGATATTCTGGTTGTCGCTGCGGGCGCGGGCACAACGGAGTTGACCGGTCTGCCGCTTCGTCAGATTCGCGGTCAGGCGAGTTTCGCCGACGTGCCTTTCAGCGGTACGCCGGCCACCTGGGGTCATTATTGCATCCCGACCGCTACCGGTCTGCTGTTTGGCGCAACGCACGACCGGGATGATTCCGATGCGGGCCTTCGGGATACCGACCATGAGCGCAATCTGGCGGAGCTTGCGGTGATGCGTCCGTCCCTGGCGGAACAATTGCGGACCGTACCGTTATCCGGCAGCGCCGGGGTTCGCGTTGCCCCGCGCGACACCCGCCCGGTTGCCGGGCACCTGGGGGACGGGTGTTATGTGCTGACGGGGCTGGGCGGGCGCGGTTTCGCGCTGGCCCCGCTGCTTGCCGCACATGTCGCCGCCATGGCGCTTGGATGTCCGTCGCCCCTGCCCCGCGATCTGGCATTGCTGGTTGACCCCTGGCGGCTGCTCTAGATCAGCCTGTCGATCTCGCGCGCCAGCGCAATATCCAGTTCGGACAGACCGTTGGCCGAATGGGTGGTCAACAGGATCGACACATTGGCATAGATATTGGACCACTCGGGATGGTGATTCGCGCGCTCGGCGAGCAGCGCCACCTTTGCCATGAAACCGAAGGCCCCGACAAAGTCCGCGAAACTGAAATCGCGCACAATGGCGTCACGCCCCGAATCGTAGCGCCATGCCGGCAGACTGGCCAGTGCCGTCTCCCGTTCCGGCGGGTCCAGTCGTTTTGCGGTCATCTCCTGTCTCCTTCTTGCTGGTGCCGCGCCTCTTCCAGGATCTGTAACGTCAGCAGGATGGCGCGGGTTTCGCCATCGATAATCCCGTCAGGGCTGGCGGGCCGGAAACGTCGCTGGAATGCCCGGGTGGCGGCGGGCAAATCGCTGATGTCATAGCCGAAACGTTCAAGCGCGAGGCCAAATGCGGCATCCGGCCAGCAAGGATCGGCCAGCAGTCGCGTGGGCCGCGCCAGCGCCAGTCTGTAACGGGCGAGAAGCGGCCAGTCGAAATATTCTCCCGGATCCTGTTTGCGGGCGGGCGCCACATCGGCATGGCCGATCACATCGGCGCGGTCGATATGGTGGCGGGTGCAAATATCGGCGACAAGACGCAGACAGGTCTGCATTTGTGCGGCTGGAAAGGGCCGATAACCCCATTCATGGCCAGGATTGGCCAGTTCGATGCCGATGGAGGCGCTGTTGATATCGGTGACGCCGCGAAACCGCGCGACACCGGCATGCCAGGCGCGGCGTTCTTCCGCCACCATCTGCGTGATGACACCCTGTTCATCGATCAGATAATGCGCCGATACCCTGGCTCGCGCATCGCACAACCGTTCGAGCGCTGCGTCGGTATTGGGCATGCCGGTATAATGCAGCAGCAGAAAACGGACCGGCAGTGCGCGCGCATCATGGTTGGGCGATGGCCGCCAGTGGATGCCGGTCACAGGGGGGTGACCACGCGGCGTGCGGTGCGCAGGGTGATGATGGTCACACCGATCAACGTCAATATGCCGCCGACGATCATCAGGGGCGTAATCGGCGTTCGATAGGCGATGCTGGCGACCACAACCGAGAGCAACGGTGCGGGCAGGGTGAAAGGCGTGATCATACTGACGGGGTATTTTTGCAGCAACCACGCCATGCCGGCATGGCCAACGATCGATGCGAATACCGCGCTGTAAACCGCCCAGCCCCAGGCGGGTAAAGGCGCGTCGCCCATCGCGCCGATCGCGCCGGGCTCGAACAGCGCGCTTCCGGCCAGCAGCAGCGGCACGCTGACCACCGCCTGCCAGCCATAGATATTGAGGACTGAAACGCCGGTCAGCCGACGGTACATCAGGCTGCTTGCCGCAAAGCACAAGGATACCAATACCATCAACAGCAGGGCGAAACGTTCCTCGACGATGCGCGGATCAAAGACGAGCAGCATCACGCCCGTCACCGCCAGTACAATGCCCGTTATGCGCGGCCAGGAAATGCGTTCCTTCTCGATGAATACCGCCATCAGCAGGCTGAACGGTACGCTCAACTGGCCGGCAATGGCCAGCGCCGAAATATTGTTGGCGGCATGAAAGGCGATGCCGCCCAGTCCGAATTGCAGGGCGCCGGCGACAACGCCCGATATCAGCAGCATCGTCATCCGCCCCGGCACGATGCGCAGAAAAGGCGCGCAGACCAGCAGCACGAAGACATAGCGCAGCGCCACCGACAACAGCGGCTGGAACGCCATCACCGATTCCTTGATGGCGATCATGTTCACCGCCCAGAACAGGCAGATCAGAAACAGAAAGGCGATATGCGCGGGCTTCATGCGGCCCTGTCTTTACGGGAGGGTCTGGCCAGCGCTTCATAGGCGGTGTTGATCGCCGCCATACGCGCCTCGGCAATCTGGATAAACTCGGGCGGCGTGCCTTCGGCCATATGCCGGTCGGGGTGGTGTTCGCGTGCAAGACGCCGCCATGCAGCGCGGATTTCGGCGAGGCTGGCATCCGGCGGTACGCCCAGCACCGCATGGGGATCGTCCGGCGTCAGGCTGATATGGCGCGCCCGGATCGTCGCCCATTGGCGTGGCGAAAAGCCCATGATTTCGGCAACATGCTCAAGAAAGCGGATTTCGTCCGCATGGACGCCATCGACGGTGGCGATCATCAGCAGCGCTTCGAGCAGATCCTCGAGCACCGGCGAACCGGGTCCGAGCAAGGCCGCCGCCTGACGCGCATAGCCCTCATAACCGTCCGTCGATTGTTGGGCCAGGCGATAAAAACGTGCCATATTGGCCCGTTCGGCATCCGGCACATGAAACAGACGCTCGAACGCCGCATGTTCTGTTTCCGACGCATAACCATCGGCGCGCGCCATCTTGGCCGCCAGCGCAATCGCCGCAATGGTGAACGCCACCTGCCGGCGTTCCGGCGAGGACAGGCGGGTACGGGCGAGGTCTACCGCTCCGCCAATGGCGGCGCCCGCAAGCGCGCCCAATGGCCCGCCAAACGCCAGGCCCGCAGCACTCCCCACCAACAACGCCCAGATCGCCATGGGAAAAGCTGTAGGTCGGGTTCAGGAATGTAACAAGCGGGCGCAAGCCGGAAATTATCCGGCTTGCGCCAGACCCGCTGCGGACAGGGAGAAAGACCTCCCGTCCGCAGTGGCCAGGTCAGGCGCCGCGCTTACCGGCGCCCCTCCAGATAATCGTTCAGCACTTCATGGAAGAAACGCACGCGGGTTTCCTGGCCGGTAAGATAGGCGTCCGTATAGCCGCGCGAGTGCATGCCCCGTTGCTGGTCTTCAGCCAGCATCATATCCTGATAAACAATCTGGCCTTCCAGTTCGGGAACGCCGCGACCGTTATCGAACACACGGTGTTGCATTTCCGCTTCCCGCAATGGTTGCGGGCCTGCCATGATCGATTCCACCACTTCCTGTCCGGCGACGGGGAAGGCCATGCACCACAGATCGAAAGTGCATTTGTTCGGATCGGTCGGATGCGGTTCCGTGCGGAAGAAGATCAGATTGTCGGGCAGGAAGGATATGGTGACGTTCGGGAAGAATACCGTATGCGGACTGTCGGTAATTTCCTCGTCATCCATTTTTTCATAATGGACATAGCCGCGCTCTTTCCCCAGCCGCCGTTTTGCGGCCTTCAGGTTCAGCCAGCCCTGCATGGTCTTGGTTTCGTAATCGGGATATTGGGCGGGATCGATGTCCCACTGGCGCAGGATGTCGTCGTACGGATGCGGCGCGCCTTCGGGCAGCCGGTCGGTCAAGGACGGGCGCATCGGCTGGACGGTACGGCCATGGCCGCCCGGGAACATTTCGTGACGGGCGGTGTCGACATCCTGATCGATGTACGGCGGCACCTGCGGGTGCGCGGTGCGGGTATGATAGCTCTCGGAGAAATTGTCGGTGGCGAATTTCCAGTTGGTATTGAGATCGATTTTCATCCAGAAAACCCGGACGGCTGTGTCCATCGGGTAATTCTGGTAGATCTCCGGCATCGGAGCCAGATAATCGAGCAGTTCCGGGGCGTTGTCGTCCATCGTGTACCAGACGAAACCGCCCCAGGTAGCGCAGCGCACCTCGTTCAGGCGAAGCTTGCCGCAAGGATCGCCTTGCGGGAAATCATGCTGATCCTGGGCGTAGTTCAGCAGGCCGTCCTTGCCCCAGATCCAGCCGTGGTAGGGACATTTGAAGGAATCCGCGGCAGCGCTTGCCGAGACCAGACGCATGCCGCGATGCCGGCAGCTATTGTAGAAGGCACGGATGGAGCCGTCGTCCTGCAACACGCAAAAGACGCTTTCATTCATGAAATCATGGACGATATAATCGCCCGGCTCCTCCAGTTCGGCAGTGCGTCCGGCGACATGCCAGATACGGGTCCACATATGGTCCCATTCCCGCTGCATAAACTCTTTGGATGTGTAACGATCCCCTGTGATCGGGTCACCACGCAGCCTGGCCGCATCGCGGCCATCGATTGTCAACGGATGTGTCAACGGAAAAACTCCTCTCGCACGTCAATTCGGCCTTCGGCCTTTTATCATACAACAGGAATAGGCGGTATGCGCGACCAATGCGCCTCTCAAACCTGTCAGGTGGCGGCGGCCCGGAAAACGCGCCATGATCTGTTCCGGTCGACAAACAGGAACCATGGCGCATGATTGATCTGCAACGTTTTCATCACACCGGTATGGCTGTCGCCGATATCGACTCGGCTATGGAACTTATGGGAAGCACATTGGGGCTGCGCTGGATTCCTGTCGTCCATTTCGATCCGCTGCCTTTCTGGACTCCCGAAGAGGGCGCGCATGAAGTTACCGTACGGGCCACCTATTCGCTCGGCGGTCCGCATCATGTCGAACTGGTGCAGGGCAGTGGCGCATTCTACGATCCGGCCCGCGCGCCGGATGCCCGCCATATCGGCGTCTGGGTCGATGACGTGCGGGCGGAGGCCGAGCGGCTCATTGCGGGCGGCTGGCGGGTCGTTGCGGCGAATGCCAGCCCGGAGGAAGGGTATGGCGCGATCGCCTATTGCGCGCCACCAATCCCCGGCATGTTGATCGAATTGATTTCGACCGCGCTAAAACCGACTATCGACGGCTGGCTGGGGGAATAGCCGGGGCTCCCCCGGTCAGACTCCCGCCAGAGATTCGCTCCCGCCGCTTTCCCGGCGTGCTGCCGCCAGGTCGGACACATGCTCTTCCACCACGAAGAAACGGTTGCGTGCCCGGTCGAATAACCGCTCTTCATCGGCCGAAATTTCAGCGGCAGGTCCTGGCTCCCCTAACCGGGCCATGGTCTGCTCGAATGCGGCACGATCCGGGAACCAGATCTCTGTGACGACATCATAAGGCTTGTCGTCCGGCGCCCCGCTGTCCGCGCTCTCTACGGGGTTTTCCGCCGGATGCAGAAAATAGCGGGCGTAGCGGATCGCCCCGGCAGCCAGGTACTTCTCACCAATGCGGGCGTGAGACGTTTCATAATAATCTATGAACTCCGCCATCGACATCCCGGCCTTGCGCTTCAGTAACGTGACAGTTTTGAACATGGTCTTTCCTCTCCCGCGAGCCGCGATGTTATGCGGCTGCCCTTTTATCTTCAGCGATCAGCGTCGCGGCGCGCCACGCCAGCGCCATGGCCGGCGCATTGGTGTTGCCGGACACCGGCGCGGGCATGACCGAGCAATCGACGACTCGCAAACCCTCCACGCCGCGCACGCGTAACCGTGCATCGACAACGGCGCGATCATCTCCGCCCATGCGGCAGGTGGCGACAGCATGGGTGCCGCACAGGGACAACCGCCGGAAGGCGCGCAGGATCTCCGCATCACTTTCACAGGATTCGCCAGGCACCAGTTCCTCGCCAACATAGCGCGACAGTGCCGGCTGCCGCATGTAACGGCGCATGTAACGCACCATGGCGATCGCCGCATGTTCGTCTTCCGGCGTCGTCAGCCAGTTGGGCGTGATGACGGGCGGCGCGGAGGGATCCGAAGAGCGCAGCATGACGCTGCCCTCGCTGGTCGGGCGCAGCAACTGGCCATAAATGGTGATCCCTGGCACATGCTCCACTTCCGCGAGGGGCACAGGGAAATTTGCATCGCCGCGCGCGAAGGTGAAGGCTCCCATGTAAAGTTGTGCATCAGGACGTGCGACGTCGGGTTCGGTGCGGATAAAGGCGCCCACCTCAAACGGGCCGGTCGCCATCGGCCCGGTGCGCTTGACGAAATATTCCATGACGGAGGCGAAAAGGCCGAGGCCATGAAAGCGGCGATTATTGCCGGGATCGCCCATCAATCGGTAAGGCAGGGAAAAGCCGAGATGCTCCCGCATGCGATGGCCGACATCGGGGCTGTCATGCGCGATTTCGATTCCCGCGGCGCGCAGGGTTTCCGACGGACCGATACCGGAAAGCTGCAGGATTTTCGGGCTGTTGATCGTGCCGGCGGAAACGATGACTTCCCCACGGCAACGGAAAGACAGGCTCGCGCCACGACGCGCGCCGGTGACGCCCACAACCCGTCGCCCCTCCAGGATCAGCCGTTCTGCCATGATGCCCGTTTCGATGCGCAGATTCGGACGGTTGCGTGCCGGATCGAGGAACACCACCGCTGCGCTCTGCCGCCGGCCATTCTTGATATTATGGGCGTAGTAGCCGACGCCTTCCTGATCCTCGCGGTTCAGATCTTCCTTGCGGGTCAGGCCCATTTGTTCGCCCGCCGCGATCAGCGCTTCGGCGACGGGATAGCGGAATTTGCCGGTGCTGACATGCACAGGACCACCGGCGCCGCGCTGGTCATCCGCGCCCAGTTCATGATCCTCGATTTCGCGAAACGCCTGTTTCATTGTCGGCCAGCCCCAGCCGGTGCCGCCACGCGCTTCCCATTCGGTATAATCCTCCGGCTGGCCACGGATATAGATCATGCCATTGATCGAACTCGATCCACCCAGCGTTTTGCCGCGCACCCATATTTCCGATGCGGGCAGATCCGGTTCGCGCGGCTGGTCGACCGGGAAATGCCAGGCGTGTTCCGGGTCCAGCACCAGCTTGCCAATGCCCTTGGGCATATGGATCAGCGGACTGGTGTCCGGGCCGCCGGCCTCCAGCAGCAGCACCCGGTTGCGCGGATCTTCGGATAGGCGGTTGGCGAGCACACAGCCCGCCGAGCCGGCACCGATGATGATATAATCAAAAACTTCAGCCATGCGGTGCTCCCTTGTCGTACATTCCGATCATTCTCCAGCCGGCAGCGGGCTACACCTGATATTTCATTGAGGTTGTCGAATTTTACGCGTATGTCATGACGTAAAATACGGTGAAAACCGCATTTACTATAAATAAAGTCAATCAGGGACAAGATCATGAAAAACCGTCGATATGGTTTCTGGCTCGCGTTGGGCGGCACGATTCTGACTACGGGCGCAAGTCCGGCATTTGCACAGGATGCACCAACGGTTTCGCAAACAGGAAGCGCACAAATTCAGGATATTGTCGTGACGGCGCGCCGGCGCGATGAAAATCTGCAGCAGACACCAATTGCGATTACCGCCATTTCGCCGGTGCAACTGGAAAGCAAGGCTGCGATCAATATCGGTGACCTTCAGGGCGCGGCGCCTAACGTATTGATCACCAATCAGGCGACGGGCGCGGCGGCTGCCAACGTGTCGATTCGCGGTCTTACCTTTGCCGATATCGACAAATCCTTTGATCCGACGGTTGCCGTTGTCGTCGACGGCGTATTCATCGGCACCAATACCGGTCAGTTTTTCGACTTTTTCGATATCGACCAGATCGAGGTATTGCGGGGGCCGCAGGGCACACTGTTCGGTCGCAACACCATCGGCGGCGTCATCAATATCCGTCGCACCAGGCCGACCGGTGAATTCGGCGGCAAGTTCGAAGCCAGCTATGGCAACTACGACAGCTGGGCGACGCGGGCGGTGCTGAATCTGCCGCTTTTGCCCGATGTGCTGGCGGCCAAGCTGTTCTATTTCCATAACGAGAGCGACGGTTATTTGCGGGATGGCATCCATGGCGGCCGTGTCGGCGGCTCCAACAACGAGAATTACGGCCTCAGCCTGCTATTTACGCCGACCAGCACGTTCGACGCCTTGCTGACGCTGGAAAAGCAGGATCAGCGCAACGATGCGCGGGTTAGCAATATCGCGCGAACCGGCGAAGTATTCTGCGCGTTCCAGCCGGCCAATGAATGTAACCGCAACACGACCGGCGATCTCTATACAGTCTTCACGAATCCGACAGACCAGCTTTACAAGGCGCCCGCCGCGACGCTCGAGATGAACTGGGATCTGGATGTGGTGAAACTGACATCCGTCACCGGCTATCGGGAGACGAAGGAAGAGCAGACCCAGGATCTGGATGCCAGCAGTGCTGATCTTTACCGCATAGAACGGTGGCAGAAATTCCATCAGTTCAGCCAGGAATTGCGTGCCGGAGGCAAGATCGGTGATATATTCGATTATGTCGTTGGGGGATATTATTATGATTCCGCCTACCGGCGGGTGCAGGATACTACCGTGTTTGGTGCGCTCGGGCCCATTCAGCGCATCCGAGGAACAGCAAAGTCTTATGCGCTATTCGGTGATTTCAACGTCAACGTTACAGACCAGATTCGGCTTTCACTGGGCGGACGGTGGACAAAGGATAAAAAGTCCAGCGAAAACTATGTGGAACCGGATCAGTTTCCGGACGTCAAATACTCTGGCAGCAAATTCACGCCGAAAATCGGCGTCGATTATCAGCCGACGGACGATTTGATGTTCTATGCGTCCTGGTCGCGGGGCTATCGCTCTGGCGGATTTTCCGGACGCGGCCAGACGCTGTTTTCTTCCACCACTCCCTATGGGCCGGAAACAGTCGATTCCTATGAGACGGGCGTCAAAAGCTCATGGTTCGACCGTCGCCTGCTCGTCAATATTGCCGGCTTTTATGCCGACTATTCCGATCTGCAGCAAACGACCACCATTCCCGTCCAGGGCGGAATTGGCAATGAAACTATCGTGTCCAACGTCGGTTCTGCACGTATCAAGGGTCTGGAATTCGATGTTACTGCCCGCCCGATCGACAATCTGACGATCAACGCATCGGCGGGTCTGTTGCGCTCGAAGTTCAAGGATTTCTTCACGCAGGAATTGTTCAATGGCGCATTGACGACGTTCGATTACTCCGAAAATAACCTGATCTATAATCCACGCGAAACGGTGTCGGTGACAGCCGATTATAAAATACCGCTCAACTTTGGCGACGTGCTGCTGACCGGAGGCTACCGTAATATTGCGCCTTACGATCAGCAAATTTCCCTCGGGGCGACGACCGTCAATGCCAATGGCGTCGTCATCGTGCACGGTAATGACCCGCGGGTGCGGACGGACCGGCAGCATTTGCTGGATGCCAGCGCCAGCCTGGCGTTCGACCTTAACGGCAACCGGGCGCGGATTACGGCCTTCGGGCGTAATCTCGCAAACGATCGCGGCGCGGCATCGGCTTTCACGGTTGCCGGCCTGTGGTCCTTCGCAACTGCCCGCGAACCCCGGACCTACGGCGTACAACTGGGGTATGAATTCTAGAGGTCGATCATTGTCCGGCGGGGAGGGGGCAAGCCCGATACCCGCCGGAGACCCCTTTCCTCATATCTTTTATGCTTCTGGTCCGATCCAAACCCCGAAGATTCGGTCGCGGGGCTGTCCATCATCCGTATAGACCGGTTCTACTTCCGATGCGCGGTAAAGCTGAACGGCGAATCCGGTCATCGGATATTGTCCGAGATGTGCGCGCATCGCCTGATAGGAAGCATCGCGGAAATGGGCGCCGAGCGCAGCTTCGGATGTCCATTCCTCGAACACATGCATCAGTCCCGGTTCCAGCGGATCGGCTGACCAATTATAGGCGACACAGCCGATTTCGGCGCGGCTGGCGAGGATATATTCCCGACCATCACGGATGATGTCCGCGCAGATATCGCCATCGAATTGCAAGGTTCCCGCCACGATTACGCGCATATTCCTGATACCTTCTTCAGAACAAAAAACCGCCGCCCTTCATTGGAAAGGCGGCGGTTTTCAGCGTGGGTTGCTGCGGATCAGGCCGTCAGCAATTTTTTGAGTGTTGTTCCGAGTTCGGAGGGTGATGGTGAGACGGTGATTCCGGCTTTTTGCATGGCCTCGATCTTGTCTTCCGCCTTGCCCTGTCCGCCCGACACGATGGCG